>Ga0194118_10001063_pt1:0-30000 | contig 41489 bp, 32 predicted proteins | sample TA2MahsurfametaG_2_FD_148662 | JGI IMG/M metagenome (GOLD analysis project Ga0194118, IMG submission 148662) | Freshwater microbial communities from Lake Tanganyika, Tanzania - TA2015013 Mahale N5 surface | ecosystem: Environmental > Aquatic > Freshwater > Lake | place: Tanzania: Lake...
ACATCGGCATGTCGGAGTCTCGAAACGATCTCTTCAGGCTTGTGCCTCTTCTTCGGCATTGCAGTCCTCCTTCTTGTCAAAAGACATAGTTCAGGGCGGACCACTTTTCAGGGGGAGGACCAGCGGCAGTTCGGTTTGGAGGCCGCCACGGCGAGCGATGTGACGACGCTTCTGCCGGTGACCATTGCGCCCGAGGGTGAGGTGGAGACCGGATCCGGAGGGGTCGGCCAGATGGAGATTGTGCTTGCCGGAGGCGATAGGATCATCGTTTGGGCCGACGTCCAGACAGCGGCCCTGACGAGGGTTCTCAAAGCACTGGCCCGATCATGATCCCAGTCCCTTCCGGCGTCCGGGTCTGGATAGCGACCGGGCACACTGACATGCGTCGCAGCATGCAGGGTCTGGCGCTTCAGGTTCAGGAGAGCCTCAAGCGTGATCCCCGTGCTGGCGATCTTTACATTTTCCGCGGCCGTCGCGGCGACATGACCAAGATCTTATGGCACGACGGGATCGTGCCAAATGCCATTCCGCGTGAACAGACGGAGTTTGCCATCCTCTAGGTGGCGCCCGTCATCCATTCGTGGAAGTGCCTAGCATTTGCCTAACAAACAAACACTTTTAGGCACTGCATAACAAGTGCCTAATACATTTTTTGAAGGCGCAGGCCAGTTAAGTTATTGAAAAATAACGAAACTAAAACCGTCCGTGGCAATGCTTGAACTTCTTGCCCGAGCCGCAGGGGCAGGAGGCGTTGCGCGAGACCTTGCCCCAGGTCGCGGGGTCGTTGGGGTCTACTCGGGGTGCGCCCGTGGCGCGCAGGGGTTCTGGCGTGTCGCCACCCTCAGGTGGTTGGGCGAAATCGCCCGTCGGAGCGCCGAATGAGGGTCCGGCGGGCGCGAGTTCGGGCGGCGCCTCGATCTTAAGCTGCAGGCCGGCCAGCACGCTAGTCACGGTCTCGCGCAGCCCGGTCAGCATGCCGTTGAAGAGGTCGAACGCCTCGCGCTTGTATTCGTTCAACGGATCCTTCTGGCCATAGGCGCGCAGTCCGATCCCCTGGCGCAGATGGTCGAGATGCAGAAGGTGGTCCTTCCAGCTCTGGTCGAACAGCTGCATCAGGATCGTCTTCTCGATCTGGCGCCAGATCTCCGGACCGTACTGCGCGACCTTCTGCGCGAAATGCCGGTCGGCGGCGTCTCCGATGCGCGCCTTGATCTCGTCCTCGGCGATGCCCTCTTCCTTGGCCCAGTCCTCCACCGGGAGATCGAGGCCGAAGACGCGCCGCACGTCGTCCTTGAGGCCGGCCATGTTCCATTGCTCGGCGTAGGCATTCTCGGGAATGGCGCGCGTGACCATCGCTTCCAGCGCATCGCGCCGCATGCCGGCCACTGTTTCCGAGACATCCTCGGTGCTCATCAGCTCGATGCGCTCGGCGTAGATCTCCTTGCGCTGGCTGTTCATCACGTCGTCGAAGCGCAAGAGGTTCTTGCGGATCTCGAAGTTTCGCGCCTCGACCTTGCCCTGCGCCGTCTCCAGCGCCTTGTTCAGCCAGCGGTGGGTCAGCGCCTCGTCGTCGGCCATGCCCTTCTTCTGGACCCAGTCGAGCACCTTGTTGTTGCCGAAGATGCGCATCAGGTCGTCTTCCAGCGACAGGAAGAACTTTGACGCGCCCGGGTCACCCTGGCGGCCGGAGCGGCCGCGAAGCTGGTTGTCGATGCGCCGGCTCTCGTGGCGCTCGGTGCCGACGACATAGAGCCCGCCGGCCTTGCGGACGATCTCGCGGTCGCGCTCGACGCCCGCGCGAATCTCCGCGGCCACACGCTCAATCTCGACCTGGCGCGCGGCCTCGTCGGCGATGCGCCCGATGATCTCGGGTTCGCTCTGACGCAACAGCATGTCGACGTTGCCGCCGAGCTGGATGTCGGTGCCGCGGCCGGCCATGTTGGTCGCGATGGTGATCGCGGCGGGCCGACCCGCCTGCGCCACGATCAGCGCCTCCTGCTCGTGGTACCGGGCGTTGAGCACGTTGTGGGGAATGCCGGCCTTCTTCAAGTGCTCGGAGAGTTCCTCCGACTTCTCGATCGAGACCGTGCCGATCAGCATCGGTTGGTTGCGGGCGCGGCACTCGCCCACCAGCTTCACGATGGCGCGCGTCTTGTCGGCGAGGGTCCGGTAGATTTCGTCGTCGTGGTCCTTGCGCGCGACCGGGACGTTGGTCGGGATCTCGACGACTTCGAGCTTGTAGATCTCGGCGAACTCGGCCGCCTCGGTCAGCGCGGTGCCGGTCATGCCGCCGAGCTTGGGGTAGAGACGGAACAGGTTCTGGAAGGTGATCGAGGCGAGGGTCTGGTTTTCGCGCTGGATCTCGACCTGTTCCTTGGCCTCAAGCGCCTGGTGCAGGCCCTCGGAATAGCGCCGGCCGACCATCATGCGGCCGGTGAATTCGTCAATGATCAGGACCTGGCCGTCCTTGACCATGTAATCGACGTCTCGCGCGAATAGCTTGTGGGCGCGCAGCGCCTGGGTGACATGGTGCAGCACCGTCACCTGGCCCGGCGCGTAGAGGCTCGCGCCCTCGGGCAGCAGCCCGTCCGTCCGCAGCAGCTCCTCGATCTGCTCGATGCCGGCATCGGTGAAGACGACGGTGCGGTTCTTCTCGTCCTTCTCGAAGTGGCCGGCGGCCAGCTTCGGGATCACCACGTCGACCCGGCGGTAGAGTTCCGAGGAGTCCTCGGCGGGACCCGAAATGATCAGCGGCGTGCGCGCCTCGTCGACCAGGATCGAGTCGACCTCGTCCACGATCGCGAAGTTGAAGGGCCGCTGGCACATCGCATCCTGGCGGTACTTCATGTTGTCGCGCAGATAGTCGAAGCCCAACTCGTTGTTGGTAGCGTAGGTCACGTCGCAGGCGTATTGCGCGCGCCGTTCGTCGTCGTTCAGCTCGTGGACGATGCAGCCGACGGTGAGGCCGAGGAAGCGGTAGACCCGACCCATCCACTCCGAGTCGCGGCGGGCGAGGTAGTCGTTCACCGTGACGACATGGACGCCCTTGCCCGACAGCGCGTTGAGATAGACCGGCAGCGTCGCGACCAGCGTCTTGCCCTCGCCGGTCTTCATCTCGGCGATCCGGCCCTGGTGGAGGATCATGCCGCCCTTGAGCTGGACGTCGAAGTGTCGCTGGCCCAGCGCCCGCTTGGCGGCCTCCCGCACGGTGGCAAAGGCCTCGGGCAGCAGGTCGTCGAGCGTCTCGCCCTTGGCCAGCCGGTCGCGAAACTCCTGGGTGCGACCGCGCAGCGCGTCGTCGGTCAGCGCCGAGACGTCCTTTTCCAGTCCGTTGATCCGCGCCACCGGCTTGTCCAGCGCCTTCACGATCCGGTCGTTGGCCGTCCCGAACAGGGTTCGCGCGAGCGCGCCGAACATGAAAACCTCGACATTTGAACGACTTGGGCGGGCCGCGAGGCCCGCCCTCCCGCCGAGAGATAGAGAGCGCTATGGGCGGTGTCAACGCGACGGGACTGTCGGCCCGGTCACGAAAAAGTGCCGTCATTTCCGGGGGTTGGCGGGCTTTTCCGGCGACCTGCGCTTGCTTGGGCGGACCGCTGCTGTGTAAACCCGCGTGAGCGGGCTCACGCGCCGTCCCGCGCCGGAGTACCTGATGCTTGCTCGCTTTTCCGCCGCCCCCAGCCTCGCTTTGGTCGCCCTCCTGGCCGCTGTCGGCCCGGTCGCCGCGCAGCAACCGGCGCCGCCGCAGCAACAGCAGCAACAACGGCCGCCCGCCGCGCCGGCGCAGGCCCGTCCTCCGGCGGCGCCCGCTCCCGCGCCAGCCGTGCGCGATCCGGTGGTCGCGACGGTGAACGGCGTTCAGGTGCGTCTGTCGGAGATCGAGGTCGCGCACCAGTCACTGCCGCCGCAGTATCGGGCGCTGCCCATGGAGCAGGTGTTCTCGGCCCTGCTGGAGCGGCTGATCGATGCCAAGCTCGTCGTGCAGGAGGGGCGGCGCAACAAGGTGCAGGACGACGCTGCGTTCAAGAAACGCATGGCGTTCGTCGAGGAGCAGGTGACGCAGGATTTCTGGATTCAGCGCGAGGTGACGCAAAAGGCGACGCCCGAGCGGTTGCGCGCCCTCTATGAGGAGCGCCTCAAGACGATCCCGGCCGAGGAAGAAGTGCGTGCGCGCCACATCCTCGTCGCGACCGAGGATGAGGCCAAGGCCGTGCTCGCCGATCTCAAGAAAGGCGTGCCGTTCGACAAGATCGCGCGCGAGAAGTCGACGGACAAGGCGTCGGGTGCCGAAGGCGGCGATCTCGGCTGGTTCAAGAAGGCCGACATGGTGAAAGAATTCGCCGACGCAGCCTTCGCGCTCAAACGGGGCGCGTTGTCGGATGCCCCGATTCGCACACAGTTCGGATTCCACGTGATCCTGCTCGAGGATCGCCGCCAGACGCCGCCACCGGCGTTCGAGGAACTGGTCGACCAGATTCGTGACACCGTCGCCCGCGAGGCGGTTGGCGCGATGCTGGACCGGCTGCGGGCCGGCGCCAAGGTCGAGAAGTTCAACATCGACCGCAGCAAGCCCGGCCCTGCGGCGCCGCGCTGATCGACCTGTCCGGCGGGGCGGCAACGGGCCTCCCCGCGCGCCCGCAATCCGGTGTAAGCTGGCCGGGAAGAGGAAATCCATGGCCGCCAAGCACGCCGTATCGCCACTCGCGCCCAAGACGTCGCCCAGCCTGCCGCGCATCGCGGGGGTGAAGCTCGCCACCGCGCGATCGGGCGTGCGCTACAAGGACCGCGACGATGTCATGCTGGCGATCGTTCCGGCCGGTGCCACCATCGCGGGTGTGCTGACCAGGTCCAAGACCTGCTCGGCGCCGGTCGACTGGTGCCGCAAGAACCTCGCCCGCGGCAAGGTCCGCGCGATCGTGGTCAATGCCGGCAACGCCAACGCCTTCACTGGCAAGGCCGGCGACAAGGCCGTCGAGGAGACGACGCGGGCCGTGGCCCAGGCCCTCGGCTGCCCCCGCAACGAGGTGTTCATGGCCTCGACCGGCGTGATCGGCCAGCCGCTGGACTGGGAGAAGATCGCCGCCGTCGTTCCCGGGCTGATCAAGGGCGCCCGAGAGGATTCGTGGTCGCAGGCTGCCGGCGCGATCATGACGACCGACACCTTCCCAAAGCTCGCCACCCGTCAGGCCAAGATCGGCGAGCGCACCGTGACGGTGAACGCGTTCCTCAAGGGCTCGGGCATGATCGCGCCCGACATGGCGACCATGCTCGCCTTCGCCTTCACCGACGCCAAGATCCCGTCCGGCGTGCTGCAGAAGCTGCTGACCGATGCGGCTGACAAGTCTTTGAACTGCGTCACGGTCGATGGCGACACCTCGACCAGCGACACGCTCCTGCTCGCCGCGACCGGCACCGCGCGCCACTCGCCCATCGAGGAAGCCGATGACCCCGTGCTGGTCGACTTCAAGCGCGCGCTGGACGAAGTGCTGATCGAGCTCGCGCAGCTTCTTGCCCGCGACGGCGAAGGCGCGACCAAGTTCATCGCCATCACGGTGGGCGGCGCTTCGTCGAACGGTGCAGCACGCAAGATCGGTCTGGCCGTTGCCAACTCGCCGCTGGTCAAGACAGCGATCGCCGGCGAGGACGCGAACTGGGGCCGGATCGTCATGGCGATCGGCAAGTCCGGCGAGCGCGCAGACCGCGACAAGCTCCGCATCTCGATCGGCGGCGTGAAGATCACCGACCAGGGCCAGGTCGTGCCGAACTACGACGAGACCCCGGTGGTGAAGCACATCAAGGGCACCGACATCGCCATCGATATCGACCTCGGCATTGGCCGGGGCCGGGCGACGGTGTGGACCTGCGATCTCACGCACGGCTACATCGACATCAACGGCAGCTACCGGACCTGATGTTGACCGATTCGGGACCGGAGTGTCCCGGCGGTCCGCCGCCCCTCGGCGACCGGCCGATGCTGCTGGTCGCCGCCGTGGCACTGGTCGACACCGACGGCCGCGTCCTGATCGCCGAGCGACCCGCGGGCAAGTCGATGGCGGGGCTGTGGGAGTTTCCCGGCGGCAAGGTCGACGCCGGCGAAACGCCGGAAGAGGCGCTGGTGCGCGAGTTGCGCGAGGAGCTGGGCATCGAGACCCGGACGAGCTGCCTTGCACCCATCGCCTTCGCGAGCCACGGCTACGAAAAATTCCATCTGCTGATGCCCGTCTTCGCCTGCCGGCAATGGGTGGGCATTCCCGCGCCGCGCGAGGGTCAGCGGCTGAAATGGGTATTGCCGCGCGATCTCGGCGCCTACCCGATGCCGCCGGCCGACCTGCCGCTGGTGGGCCTGTTGCGCGATCTCCTCTGACGGGGCCTCCCGAGTGTTTTCGGCTCTTCGGAAACACGCCCCTCGCGACGTCTGGTTCGCCAGCTTTCAGATCCGGCTCTGTTCAACCGGATCAGAAAGACTCTAGGGCGGTGGGCCGAGCGGTGATCCGGCGCGGAAGCGGCACAGCTCGCGGAACATGATGGCCTGCGCCGTGGCGACCAGCGCCGCCCCCGCATAGGCGACCAGCGACGCGAAGGTCCAGGAGACCACCGCTGAGCCAAGGCCGGGACCGGCGATGCCGCGCATGATCACCAGCCCAAAGAGGGCCGCCGCCGCCGTGACAAGCGCGTTGATCGCCAGCAGCAGGAACAGCGTACCCACGATCGGCCAGCCATTGCCCCGGCCGTAGAGCCAGCTCTCGCGCGGTGTGAAGGCGACGTCGGCGGCAGTTGCTGCGAGGCCGTAGCTCACGCGCAGCGCGATCAGGCCGGAGACGATGAAGCCGAAGCCGAGCGGCGTGGCTAACGCCTGACGCTGCGCCAGTTCCGGGTTGGCCGACGGGCCGGCGGTCAAGCTCGCCGGGTCGATCGAGCCAACTGTCAGCGCGAAGCCGGCGATCAGCATGAAGGTGACGCCGAAGATCTTGATCATGTGGGTAAGGTAGGCGGTCTCGCGTCCGCTCCAGCCCAGTCCGGGCAGCACTGCGATCGACTGCGGGCCGATCAACACCGCGCGCATCCAGGCGATCAGGAACATGGTGGTCGGGATGACATCCACGGCCTTTTCGATCAGCGCGAAGGCGATGAACGAGTCTTCGGAAGCGAGCATCGCGCCGATGACCCGAATGGCCACCGACGCGATCCATGGGATGGTCACGAGGTACCAGAAGAGCGGCAGGTTGCCGAAGAAGACGCGGAACGTCTCCGACAAGGTTTCGCCGATCGTGATGCGGACCGGATGCATGGCTCAGGCGGGTCCCGCGCGTTCGCCGGCGCCGTGCTCGATCGCGCCCAGCGCATCGGCCAACCTCGCGCGCGCGGCACCGGGTCTCAGCGGCCGGGGCTGGGTGGCGTCCGGCGACCAGCCGTGGAGGTAGATGACTTCGAAGCTCGCCGCGAGCCGCCCCGAGGGCAGGCGGAACCGCTCTCCATAGATTTCGGCCGCCCGCAGCAGCGTCGCGCGGCGCGCGAAGCCGCGGCGACGCGCGACGATGGCGTTGGACTCTCCCATCCCCGTGAGATCGCGCATCAAGGCGAGCGCGTCGGGATACTCCACGTCGATGGTCTCGCTGTCGGCGACGGGCAGGGCGAAACCTGCGCGCTGGAGCAGGCCCGCCGCGTCGCGCAGGTCGGCGAAAGGCGAGACCCGGGCGCTCAGGCCGCCCTCGATCTCGCTCTCGGCTTGGGTCAGGGCCGCGCGCAACTGCCAGAGCGAGGCGCCGCCCAGCAGGGCCGCGCAGAGCAATCCGTCGGGGCGCAGGATGCGCCGGATCTGGATCAGGGCGCCGGGCAGATCGTTCACCCAATGCAGGTCGAGCGCGCTCGCCACCAGGTCGAAACTGGCCGGCGCGAAGGGCAACGCCTCCTCATCGGCGACGAGGGCCGGGCCGTCGGCGGCTCGCGCGAAGCCCAGCGCCAGATCGGCGCGCACGACCCATTCGGTGCCGCGAGCGACCAATCGGCGTCCCAGCTCGTCGCCGTGACAGCCGAGATCGAGGGCCCGCGCGAAGGGGCGGCGCACATCGTCCAGTCGCTCGGCGAGGCGGCCGGCGACCTCATCCTTGAGAAAATTGCGGGTCGTCCACTGCCGCGATGCCCGTTCGCGGTGCCGGCGGACGGTAGTGCGATCGAACACGAGGAGGGAGTCGGGAGCGGACACCGCCGCTATGTAAGGCGAAACCGCGGCGACGGGTAGGGGCTCCGCCGCCTTGATGTCGCAATTGCGGGCTTTGCTGGCGCCCGATGGTTCTTGCGCACCTCACCGAGTTCTGCCGCCGCGCCGCTCGCGCGGGGCTCGACACGCTCCTGCCGCCCGTGTGCCTCTCCTGTGAGGAGATCGTCGAAGAACCGGGGGCGCTCTGCGCCAGTTGCTGGCCCAAACAGCGTTTCGTCGCTGCCCCGCTTTGCGAACGCTGCGGCGTACCGCTGCCGATTGATCACGAGGGCGAAGCGACGTGCGGTGCCTGCCTTGCCCGCGCGCCGCGCTACGACCGCGCGCGGTCAGTGCTGGTCTACGACGAGGCGAGCCGTCACCTGGTGCTGCCGTTCAAGCATGGCGACCGGACCGATATGGCGCCCGCCTATGGCCGCTGGATGGCGCGGGCTGGCGCCGAACTGCTCGTTGACGCCGATCTTGTGGCGCCAGTCCCGCTGCATTGGCGGCGTCTCGTGGTGCGCCGCTATAACCAGGCCGCCCTGCTCGCGGCGGCCTGCGCCCGCCAAGCGGGGCGCCGGTACGCGCCCGACCTGCTGCGGCGCATGCGCTGGACAGGCAGCCAGGCCGGCCTCGGTGGCCGCGCGCGCCGAACCAATGTCCGGCGCGCCTTCGAGATCGGTGGCAGCTGGGCCGAGATCGTGCGCGGCGCACGAGTTGTGCTGGTGGACGATGTGCTCACGACGGGCGCGACGGTCGAGGCCTGCGCGCGCTGCCTGCGAGCAGCGGGCGCGCGCCGTGTCGATGTGCTCACGCTGGCGCGCGTCGTGCGGCCGGGGTTATAGTCACGGCAACCAGCGACGGAACCCATGGCCCAGATCGAAATCTACACCACGCCGTTTTGTCCCTACTGCGCCCGCGCCAAGGGCCTGCTCGACGACAAGGGCGCCTCCTACGACGAGAAGGATGTGATGATGGACGACAAGGCGCGCAGCGAGATGCGCGCCCGTGCCAACCGCACTTCGGTTCCGCAGATTTTCATCAACGGTCGCCATATCGGCGGGTGCGACGAGCTGCATGCGCTCGACGCGCAGGGCAAGCTCGATCCGCTTCTCGCCCAGCCCGCCTAGGGATACCGCCATGAGCACGACCTTCCGCGCCGGCCTGATCCAGACCAACGTCAGTGACGAGATGGCCGAGAATGTCGTCTTCGTGACGGCGGAGGCGAAGCGTGCCCGCGACGCCGGCGCCGACTTCATCATGACGCCGGAGAACACCGGTCTGATCGGTCGCGACCGCAACGACACGCTCGCCAAGGCCCAGACCGAAGAGACGCACGGCATGCTGGCCGCCTGTCGCGCCTCGGCCCGCGATCTCGGTGTGTGGTTCCTCCTGGGCTCGATCCATGTTCGCGTTCCGGGCGAGGAGCAGATCCGCAATCGCTCCTTCCTCATCGCGCCCGATGGCGGTGTTGTCGTTTCCTACGACAAGATCCACATGTTCGACGTTCGCCTCGCCGGCGGCGAGAACTATCGCGAGTCCGCGACCTTCAAGCCGGGCGAGCGCGCGGTGCTGGCGGAGACGCCGTGGGGCACGCTCGGCATGACGATCTGCTACGATCTGCGTTTCCCCTACCTGTATCGCCAACTCGCCCATGCTGGCGCCACCATGCTGTCGATTCCGTCCTCGTTCACGGTGCCGACCGGTCAGGCGCATTGGCACACGCTGATGCGCGCGCGTGCTATCGAGACCGGCTGCTATGTCTTCGCGCCGGCGCAGGTCGGCACGCACAAGGGTTCCAATCGCAAGACCTACGGTCATTCGGTCGTCGTCGCGCCGTGGGGTGAGGTCCTGGCCGATGCCGGCGGCGCGGCGGCGGGCCATGTCGTGGCCGAGATCGACCTCGCCAAGGTGGAGGAGGCGCGGCGCATGGTCCCCTCGCTCACCCACGACCGGACGTACGACGCGCCGGAGCTGCATCGCGCGATGCTGGCGCGCGCCGCGGAGTAGGCGCGTCAGGGTTTGCGGGCGGCGATGCGCTGCACCATCGCGAGAGCGGGTTCGCTCACCAGCCGCGCCTCATAGGCGACTACCGAGAGTCGGTCCCGCGCGAGCTCCAGAAGCTCGCCATCGCGCAGCAGAAAGTCCGGGTTGGTCGGTCGACCGAACCGTTCATGACCCACCATGAAGGTCTCATAGAGCAGCACGCCGCCAGGCTGCAGCGACTCCAGGATCGTGGGTATCAGCGGGCGATGGAGATAGTTGGTGACAATGACACCGGCGAACCGCCGGCCCGGGAGCGGCCAGGGGCTCCCATCCTCCAGGTCGGCACGCACGATCTCCAGATCGGAGTTCGGTGGCAGTCTGCCGATATCGCGATCCACGGCCGTGACGGGATGACCGCGCGCGGCGAAGAAGGTCGCGTGCCGGCCCGCGCCCGCAGCGACGTCGAGGACCGCGCCCCCGGCGGGCACAAGGCCGGCCCAGGTCGCGATCCAGGGAGAAGGGGGCATCATGGCGCGCGACACTGGGGGCTTGCCTGTCGCGCGACAAGCCACCATTTTCCGCACGCCATGATTCTGTATCGCCTGCGTTGTTCGGCCGGCCACGAGTTCGAGAGCTGGTTCAGGGACAGCAAGACCTACGAGCGCCAGGAGCGGCGTGCCCTGATCGGCTGCCCGATCTGCGGCGACACCAAGGTCGAGCGCGCGTTGATGGCGCCGCGCATTGGCAAGGCTACCGGTGCCGTCGAGGTCGAACCGCCGGCCGCGGCACCAGCGCCTGAGGCACCCGCCGTGCCAGAGGCCGCCATGGCAGCCATGACCCGTCGCATGCCCAAGGAGTTGCGCGACGCGCTCCTGAAAGCGCGCGCCGAAGTCGAAAAGAATTGCGACTATGTCGGCGGCCAGTTCGCCGAGGAAGCGCGCAAGATCCACTACGGCGAGAGCGACAAGCGCGGCATCTACGGCGAGACGTCGGATGCCGAGGCCGAGGCGCTGGCCGACGAGGGGATCGAGTTCGGGCGGCTGCCCTGGATTCCCCGGGGCAACTGACCCGCGCGGCATCCGGCACGCGCCGGGTGCTAGCCTGCTTTTGCTTCGCGTTCGCCTTCAGCATGCTGTTTCGCGCGGCCAACGGGCTGATGGCGCCGGAGCTGATGCGCGAGCTCGATATCGCACCCGCTCGCATGGGGTTCGTGGGCGGCATTTTCTTCCTCACCTTCGGCCTCGCGATGATCCCGGCGGGCGTGGCGCTCGACCGCTTCGGGCCGCGAGCCACCATTTCGGCTCTGTCACTGCTGGGCGTGGCGGGCTGCGCGATCTTCGCGACCGCCGATGGATGGCTCGGCCTCGCCGCTGGTCGCGCGGTACTGGCGCTCGCTTGCGTTGGAACGCTGATGGGGTCCGTGGCGACGCTGTCGCGCTGGGCGCCGCCGCGCGAGGTCGCGCTGCACGTCGCGACCGTCAACGCCGCGGGCGGCGTGGGCAACATGCTGGCGACCGCGCCGCTTGCCTACGCCATCGAGGCCGTCGGCTGGCGCGGCGCCTATTGGGGACTGGGCGGCGTCTGCATAGCCATCGCGGCGGTCATGTGGTTCGGCACCCGCGATCGCCCCGACGGTCGCCCGCTCGAATCGGGGCGCGAGAACTTGGGCGACGTGCTGCGCGGTCTGAAGGCCGTCTTCGCGCATCGGTTCCTGTTGCCCTTCATGGCGGTCCAGGCCGTGATCTATCCCAGCCATGCCGCGCTTGTCGGGCTTTGGGGCGGACCGTTCCTCAGCGACGTCTACGGCCTCGGCCTTGCCGAGCGCGGCTGGGTGCTGCTGGGCATGACCGCCATCGGGGTGCCCTTCAGCATCTGGATCGGAACGCTCGACGCGCGCTTCGGCACCCGCACGGGCGTGGTCCTGGCAGTCGGTGGGGCGATGATCCTCGCCCTGGCGCCGCTTGCGCTCTGGGGTGGCTGGCCACTCTGGGCGGCCGTGGCGCTGCTGTGCGCGTTCAGCACGACCGGCGGCGTGATCGCGATCTTGCATACCCATGTGCGGTTCAGCTTCCCCGAGCAGCTCGCCGGACGAGGGCTTGCCACCCTGAACGCGGCGGTAATGGCGGGCGCCTACGTCATGCAGCAGGCGACCGGCGTTATCGTCGAGGCGATCCGAGGTTCGGCCTCCGTCGCGCCACCGCTTGCCTACCAGGCGGTGTTTGGCTGGCTGGTGGTTTCGATCGCTCTGGGGCTCTTGTTCTATCGCCGCGTGCCGGACGTCAGGCCGTCCTGACGCCGTGCAGGATGTAGTTCACGTCGAGGTCATCGGCGTTCAGTGACCAGCGTCGGCTGAGCGGGTGGTAGACGATGCCGGTGAGCCCGCGAACCTCGATGCCGCCCGCGCGCAGTCCGCGTGAGAGTTCGGACGGCTTGAGAAAGCGGCGCCAGTCGTGCGTTCCCCGCGGCAGCCAGCGCAGCACGTACTCGGCGCCCGCCACCGCCAGGGCCCAGGCCTTGGCCGTCCGGTTGAGCGTGGAGACAAAGACGATTCCGCCCGGCCGCACGACCTGGCCGACCGACCTCAGGAAGAGATCCACATCAGCCACGTGCTCGACGATTTCGAGTGCGAGCACGATGTCGAACTGGGCGCCGGCGGCCGCCATCGACTCGGCCTCGCCCGAGCGGTAGTCGATCGCGAGCCCCTGGCCGCGCGCATGCAGGCCCGCCACGGCGACATTGCGGGCCGACGCATCGATGCCGGTCACCGCCCCCCCCAAGCGGGCCATGGGCTCGCACATCAGGCCGCCGCCGCAGCCGACATCGAGCACCGAGAGGCCGGCAAGCGGATCGGCCCCGAGCGGGTCGCGGCCGAAGTGCCGGGCGGCGTGGTCACGCACATAGCCCACACGGACAGGACCCAGCCGATGCAGCGGCGCGAACTTGCCGCGCGGATCCCACCATTCGTCGGCGATGCGGCCGAAGCGCTCGACTTCGGCGGGATCGACCGTCGTGGCGGAAGCGTTGTGAACCATGCGGCTCCCCTTGACCCGGGCCCGCCGTGCGGTGTCTATACGCCGCTTTCCAGGCGGCCGACGGATCGGGCGAGGCGAGTGTAGCAGCGCGGCGACGGCCCCAGCGAGTGGAGTCATGGCGCGTATCGTCCTGAAATTTGGCGGCACCTCGGTGGGCGATCCCGACCGCATCCGCAATGCCGCCCGCAAGGTGAAGGCCGAGGTCGAGCGCGGCAACCAGGTCGCGGTCGTGGTGTCGGCCATGTCCGGTGCGACCAACCAGCTCGTCAAGTGGGTGAACGACATCGCGCCGATCCATGATCCGGCCGAGTACGACATGGTGGTGGCGACGGGCGAGCAGGTCACGATCGGCCTGATGGCGCTGGCGCTGCAGCAGATGGGCGTGAAGTCGCGCTCCTGGGGCTCCTGGCAGATTCCGATCCGGACGGACGATGCCCACGCCAAGGCGCGCATCCTCGCCATCGATACGGGGCCGCTTGGCGCGGCGATGTCCGGCGGCGAAGTGCCGATCGTGCCGGGCTTCCAGGGCGTGTCGCCGGGGGGTCGCGTCACGACGCTGGGTCGCGGCGGTTCCGACACCTCCGCAGTCGCCCTGGCGGCAGCACTCGGCGCCGATCGTTGCGACATCTACACCGACGTCGACGGCGTCTACACCACCGATCCCCGGATCGTGGAGCGGGCGCGCAAGATCGACCGGGTGACCTACGAGGAAATGCTGGAGATGGCGTCGCTGGGCTCGAAGGTCCTGCAGACGCGCTCCGTCGAGTTGGCGATGAACCATCGCGTGCGGGTGCAGGTGCTGTCGTCGTTCGACGCGGCGCTGGGTAGCGACCTGCCCGGGACGCTGGTCGTGGACGAGGACGAGATCATGGCGCAAGGCATCGAAAAGAGCGTGGTGAGCGGCATCGCCTACTCCAAGGACGACGCCAAGGTGACGGTGACGCGTGTCGCCGATCAGCCGGGTGTGGCCGCGGCAATCTTCGGACCGCTGGCCGACGCCAACATCAATGTCGACATGATCGTGCAGAACGTGTCGCTGGACGGCAGCTCGACCGACATCACCTTCACCGTGCCGCGGACCGACCTCGCCCGCGCCGTCCAGTGCCTGGAGAAATCGAAGGCCGACCTGCGTTTCGATGCCGTGAAGTCCGACACCAACGTCGCCAAGGTATCGGTGATCGGCGTCGGCATGCGCAGCCATGCCGGGGTGGCGCTCGCGATGTTCCGCACGCTGGCCGACAAGGGCATCAACATTCAGGTGATCTCCACCTCGGAGATCAAGATCAGCGTCCTGGTGGCGGCCGAGTACACCGAGCTCGCCGTGCGCGCGTTGCACTCCGCTTACGGCCTCGACGCCGCGTGAGCGGCACGCCGGCCAGGCTGTCCTGGCGGTAGGCAGGGCGGCACAGCTCTTGCTATAAGGCCTCCATGTTCCTGCGGCGCGCCCTGCAAGCCCGTTCCGCCCTCCACCGAGCTTGCTCGTGGGGTGGCATGGCGCGCGCCGACCGATCGGTCGTTCTCCGCTTCAAGCCATCCGCGGTCTGACCATGGAGAGATCATCTCCTCTGGCCGGGCCGCGAATGCTCCTCAAGCGGCTCCGGGACACGATGGCGCGTGCCGGGTCGCCCGAGGAGACGCTGGGCGAGGTCGTGCGCACCGTGGCCAACGCGATGGTGGCTGAGGTCTGCTCCATCTACATCCTGCGTGCCGGCGAGGTGCTCGAGCTCTTCGCCACCCAGGGTCTGAACCCGTCGGCGGTGCGGCGCACGCGCCTGCGTGTGGGCGAGGGTCTGGTGGGCGACATCGCCGCGCAGGCGCGCGCCCTCGCGCTGAGCGACGCCCAGTCGCATCCGCAGTTCGCCTATCGGCCTGAAACCGGTGAGGAGATCTATCAGTCGCTGGCCGGCGTGCCGATCGTGCGTGCGGGCCGCGTGCTGGGTGTCCTGGTGGTGCAGAACCGCACGTCCCGCCAGTACGACGAGGAGGAGATCGAAACGCTGCAGACCATCGCCATGGTGCTGGCGGAAATGGTCGCGGGCGGCGGGGTGGTCGCCGCCGACGAGGTCCAACCAATCGACGGTATCGGGCTTCTGCCGCTGCGCGTCGAAGGGCTGCAACTCACCGGGGGAGTCGCGGTCGGCCGCGCCGTGCTGCACGAACCGCGCATCGCTATTCAGCGCGTCGTTGCCGAGGATATCAGCGTCGAGCTTGGCCGGCTCGATGAGGCACTGGTCGCCGTGCGAGCCGACGTTGACCGCATGCTCGACGCCCAGGACATGCAGGCCGGCGAGCATCGCGAGGTCCTCGAGACGTTCCGCATGTTCGTCGACGACCGAGGCTGGCACGAGCGCGTGCGTGAGGCCATCGGCTCGGGCCTCACAGCAGAGGCGGGGGTCCAACGCGCCTTCGACGACCAGCGCACCCGCCTCGGGCAAGCGACGGACCCCTATATCCGCGAGCGGCTGAGCGACCTGCAGGACCTGACGAACCGGCTGCTGTTGCGTCTCACCGGGCGAAGCGCGCCGGACACGGCGGCATTGCCCGACGACATGATCGTCATCGCGCGCGACATGGGTCCCGCCGAGCTTCTGGACTACGACCGCGCGCGATTGCGCGGGTTGGTACTGGAAGAGGGGTCGGCGCTCAGCCACGTCACGATCGTCGCGCGCGCACTCGACATTCCCGTGGTCGGTCGCACGGGCGACGTCCTGGGGCGCATCGAGCCGGGTGATCCCATGATCGTGGATGGCGACAATGCCCAGGTGTTCATCCGTCCCGGCGAGGATGTTCTCCAATCGATCCAGGCGACTCTCGAAGCGCGCGCCGAACGTCGGCGCCGATACGCCGAGCTGCGCGATCTGCCGGCGCGCACCACCGACGACGTCGACGTCGCATTGCACATCAACGCCGGTTTGCTGATCGACATGGCGCACCTGGAGGAAACCGGCGCGGCTGGGGTGGGACTCTATCGGACCGAGATTCCCTTCATGGTGCGCTCCGAGTTCCCGGACGTCGAGGCGCAGTCCTGGCTCTATGGGCGCGTGCTTGACCTCGCTGACGGCAAGCCCGTCGTGTTTCGGACGCTCGATGTCGGCGGCGACAAGGTCCTGCCCTATGTGGGGGCGTTCGGCGACGACAATCCGGCGATGGGCTGGCGGGCGATCCGCATCGGTCTCGACCGACCGGCGATATTGCGCCGTCAGCTGCGTGCGCTGATCCTGGCCGCCGCAGGCCGACCGCTCTCGGTCATGTTCCCCATGATAGCCGACGTGGCCGAGTTCAGGCAGGCTCGCCGTCTTCTCGACCTGGAAGTCGCGCGCGCGCTGCGCAAAGGCACGCCTGGCCCGGCCGCAGTGAGGGTCGGGGTGATGTTCGAGGTTCCGGCACTGGCCTGGCAGCTGGACGGCCTCATGCCGGAGATCGACTTTCTGTCGGTCGGCACGAACGACCTGCTCCAGTTCCTTTTTGCGGCAGACCGGGGCAATGGCCGGGTTGCCCATCGCTACGACAACTTGTCCCCAGCCTTGCTCCGCCTCCTACATTTTGTGGTAGGGCGGGCGGAGGCCCATCGGGTGGACGTATCGGTCTGCGGCGAGATGGCCGGCCACCCTGTGGAGGCGCTTGGGCTTCTCGCCGTCGGGGTCCGGTCGTTGTCGATGTCGCCGGGCGCGATTGGGCCGGTGAAGGCAATGCTGCGCTCGCTCGATCTGGCCCGGGCACGCGCCATGGTCGCCACCGGTCTCGCGCGGTCCGACCATTCGCTGCGGGAGACCCTGCGCCTCTTCGCCGCCGATCATGACGTCGAAATCTGACGCGATTCGCGCGAATCGATTTTGATCCGCCACAAGGCGTCTGCTAGAACGTGCTAAAGCAGCAACGAGCGCAGCGAGAATGCCCGATCAGGTCGATTGGCGGACTGTCGAACGCGAGGCCAATCCCGGCCGCGCGGTTGGCCGACTGCTGCGCGATCAGCGCGAGGCGCTGGGGCTTGGCATCGGTGATGTTGCGCGCCGGCTGCGCATTCGTCGGCCCTATGTTGAGGCCATTGAGGCTGGCGACTTCCACGCCCTGCCGGGTGCCGCGTACGTTCCGGCGTTTCTGCGCACCTACGCGTCGCATCTCGGCCTCGACTCGGCGAAGGTCCTCGAGGCCTACCAGTCCGCTGGCGCGGTGCCGATTGAGCGCCCCACGGCGCTGCCTACAGATTTCCCGATCGTGGAGAAGCGATCGCCGGTGGGTCTGGTCGTTCTGACCGCACTGTTCGCGATCGGCGGCGCCTACGCGTTGTGGCACTACGCGCCGCGTGAGCAGACCGTCGTTGCCGAAAAGGTTCCGCCCGTTCCCGATCGCCTGATGGCGGCGCGGCCAACTCCGACTGAGCCCGCGCGTGTCGCGCCCGAGCCGTGGCCGACACCTCGCACCGAGCCCACGGCCTCGTCTGTCGTTCCATCCGTACCGCCGCCGACCGCGGTCGTCGTCGTCGAGCCACCCGTAATCGCAGTGGCGCCGCCCGCGATGTCCGCGCCGATCGCCGCTCCCACGTCGCAACCGACGCCGGTCGCTGTTGCGGTGCCGGTGCCCGCGCCGGCTTCGGTTGCCGCGAAAGTGGGACAGGCCCAGGCAGCGCAGCCGCCGGCCGACCCGACGCGCGTCGACGTCTTGCGGGGAGGTGCGCAGCCCACCGTCGAGACGCAGGAGGCGGTCCAGCGCACGCCCCCGGCCGAGGACTTGGAAGCGCGAATCGAGCGCGTGGTGCCGGTGCGTCGAGACACGACGGTCGCGGTACGGGTGGACAGCTGGATCGAATTGCGCGCGCCCAACGGCGATTTGCTGGCGCAGACCTATGTCCGCGCGGGCGAGACCTACACCGTGCCGGCCGGGATCGCCTACCGCGTCACCGACGCGCGCTAGACGCTCGGCGTCGGCCGATGATGTCCGTCTTCGCAGGTTGCCCATGAGCATCCGACCCTATCGCGACGTTGTTCGCCGAAAGTCGCGGCGCATTATGGTGGGGAGTGTTCCCGTTGGCGGTGACGCGCCGATCACCGTCCAGACGATGACCAACACGCTCACCGCCGACGCCGCCGCGACGATCGACCAGATCCGCCGGGTGGAGGAGGCGGGCTGCGATATCGTGCGGGTGTCGTGTCCCGACGAGGCCTCGACCGCAGCACTGCCTGCGATCGTGAAGGCCGCCCGCATTCCGGTGGTCGCAGACATCCACTTCCACTACAGGCGCGCGATCGAGGCGGCGCGTGCGGGCGCCGCGTGCCTGCGCATCAATCCCGGCAACATCGGCAGCGCCGAGCGCGTGCGGGAAGTTGTGCAGGCGGCCAAGGATCATGGCTGCTCGATGCGGATCGGTGTGAACGCAGGGTCGCTCGAACGCGACTTGCTCGAGAAGTATGGCGAGCCCTGCCCCGAGGCCATGGTCGAGAGCGCACTGGATCATGCGCGAATTCTGCAGGATCACGATTTCCACGAGTTCAAGATCAGCGTGAAGGCGTCCGACGTCTTCTTGGCGGTCGCGGCCTACCAGCAGCTTGCCGATGCCTGCGACTACCCGCTCCATATCGGCGTCACCGAGGCGGGCGGCTTGCGCACCGGCACGGTGAAGTCGGCGATCGGCCTGGGATCTCTCCTGTGGGCCGGCATCGGCGACACGGTCCGCGTTTCGCTGTCTGCCGAGCCGGAGGAGGAGGTGCGGGTCGGGTTCGAGCTTCTGAAGGCGCTCAATCTGCGCCATCGTGGCGTCAATCTGATCTCCTGCCCGTCCTGCGCGCGCCAGCAGTTTGACGTCATCCGGACGGTCGAGGCGCTGGAGAAGCGCGTCGCGCACATCACCACGCCCATGACCGTGTCGGTGATCGGCTGCGTGGTGAACGGTCCGGGCGAGGCGCGCGAGACCGATATCGGTTTCACCGGCGGAGGGGCGGGCACCCATCAGGTCTATGTCGCCGGCGTGCCGCACCACCGCCTGAAGGATGCCGACATCGTTGAGCATCTGGCGACGCTGATCGAGAAGAAGGCCGCTGAGATCGAAGCGGCCAAGACCGATGGTCGACATCGGCCCGCCGCGGCGTAGCGGCGTCCATCCCGATCTCCCGTCTCCTTCAGGTTACAACGGCAGTCCCATGAGCAAGCTCCAGCCCGTTCGCGGCACCCACGATCTTCTTCCGGCCGACCAGGCGATCTTCGCCCATGTCGTCGAGACCGCCCGGGCGGTCGCACACACATACGGATACCGCGAGGTCGCGACGCCGATCTTCGAGTTCACCGAGCTGTTTGCGCGCGGCATCGGCGAGACGACAGATGTCGTCTCAAAGGAGATGTACAGTTTCGAGGACCGCGGCGGCGAATCGCTCACGCTGCGGCCCGAGCTGACGGCGGGCATCTGCCGCGCGTTCGTGTCGAACGGGCTCACCAACGAGCTTCCGCTCAAGCTGTTCACGGCGGGCGCGGCGTTCCGTTACGAGCGGCCGCAGAAGGGCCGCCAGCGCCAATTCCACCAGATCGATGTCGAGGTGCTGGGCGCGCCGGAGCCGGAATGCGACGTCGAGGTGATCTCGGTCGCGGCCGATGTGTTGGAGCGGCTGGAGATCCTGGCGCGCTGCGAGCTGCGCGTGAACTCGCTTGGCGATCCCGAGAGCCGCGCCGCCTACCGCAAGGTACTGGTCGACTACTACACGGCCCATCGCGGACGGCTGAGCGAGGACTCGATCCGGCGCCTCGACCGCAATCCGATGCGCATTCTCGACAGCAAGGACGAGGGCGACCGCGCGGTGAATGCCGGCGCGCCGTCGCTGGCCGACCATCTGAACGCCGCATCGACGGAATTTTTCGACGCGGTTCGCCGGGGACTGGATGCGTCGGGCATCGCCTACAAGGTCGATCGCTCGCTGGTGCGCGGCCTCGACTACTACACTCACACGGCCTTCGAGTTCGTGACCGAGCATCTCGGCGCACAGGGGACCGTGATTGGTGGCGGCCGCTACGACGGGCTGATCGAACAGATCGGCGGGCCGCCGACGGCCGGTATCGGCTGGGCGGGCGGCATCGAGCGGCTGATGATGCTGGCCAACGCACCGCCCCCCGACGACCGGCCCATCGCGATCGTCCCGCTTGGCGAGGCCGCCGAGCGTCAGGCGCTGAAGCTGGCGCGCGAGATGCGCGCGGGGGGTCTCGCGATCGAACTCGCCTACAAGGGCAACATGAAGCGCCGGCTGCAGCGGGCCAACAAACTGCAGGCGAGCCATGCGGTCATCATGGGCGACGCCGAGCTCGCCAAGGGCGTGGTTGCGCTGAAGAACCTCGATAGCGGCGAACAGCGGGAAGTGGCGCTCGATGAGTTGGTCGACGAGCTGGAGGTTGAGGCCATGGCCTCGCTGTCGGACCTGCTGGGCGATGTGCGCGACTGAGGCCGCGGGGTGAGTCTCGACCTCAAGCTCGACCAGGTGGTCCGGCGCCATGACGAGCTGCAGGCGCAACTGTCGGGCGCCGGGCTCGACGCGCAGCGCTTCGCCCAGGCGTCGAAGGAGTACGCCGATCTCGGCCCGCTGGTGGACGCGATCCGGGAATTGCGCGCCGTCCAGAACGAGGTCGGCGACCTTCAGACTCTCGCCGCCGACACCTCGGCCGACAGCGACATGCGCGCGCTTGCCGACGAGGAACTGCGCGCAGCGCGCGAGCGTCTGCCGGGATTGGAGCGACGCGTCCGGCTGATGCTGTTGCCCAAGGACGCGGCGGACGAGCGCAATGCGATCCTGGAGGTTCGGGCCGGAACCGGAGGCGAGGAGGCCGCCCTGTTCGCGGGCGAACTGTTCCGCATGTACCAGCGCTACGCCGCCGAGAAGGGCTGGCGTTTCGAGATCATGGAGATGTCGGAGACCGGCCTGGGCGGATTGAAGGACGGGACAGCCACGGTGTCGGGACGTGGCGTCTTCGCCCGGCTGAAGTTCGAGTCCGGCGTGCATCGCGTGCAGCGCGTGCCGCAAACCGAGGCGTCCGGCCGGATCCATACTTCCGCCGCCACCGTCGCGGTGCTGCCGGAGGCCGAGGAGGTTGACGTCAAGATTGACGACAAGGATCTGCGCATCGACGTGTTTCGTGCGTCGGGGCCGGGCGGGCAGTCGGTCAACACCACGGACTCGGCGGTTCGCATCACCCACCTGCCGACCGGCATCGTCGTCAGCCAGCAGGACGAGAAGAGCCAGCACAAGAACAAGGCCAAGGCTCTCAAGATCTTGCGCGCCCGTCTGTACGACGCCGAACGCCAGCGACGCGACGCGGCGCGCGCCGCCGAGCGCAAGGGCCAGGTCGGCAGCGGCGATCGCAGCGAGCGCATCCGGACCTACAATTTTCCGCAAAGCCGCTGCACCGACCACCGTATCAACCTCACGCTCTACAAGCTGGACGACGTGATGGAGGGTCGCGCGCTCGACGAGTTGGTCGAAGCGTTGGTGGCCGACGATGAGGCGGCGCGGCTTGCCGAATTCGCCTCCTGACCGCGACTTGGGACTCGCTACTGCGCGACACTGCCATCGCGCTCGCTGGCGCAGGGATTGACGATCCCCGGTTCGAGGCGCGGTTGCTCCTTGAGCATGCGTCCCGTCTCCCACGGGAGCGACTCGTGTCCATCGGTCGCGAGGCGGCGTCGGTCGATGCGGTTGCCGCGCTGCGGCAACTGACAGCCCGCAGGGTCCGGCGAGAGCCGATGTCGCACATCATGGGCGAACGCGAATTCTGGGGACTGACCTTTCACGTCAGCGCCGATGTGCTGACGCCGCGTCCCGACAGCGAGACATTGATCGAGGCCGCGCTGACCTGCCTGCCTGACCGCGATCGGGCGTGGCGCATCCTCGATCTCGGGTTGGGATCGGGCTGTCTGCTCGCGGCGCTCCTGACGGAGTTTCCCCGCGCGACCGGGGTTGGGGTCGAAGCGTCGCAGGTCGCGCGCACTCTGGCGCTTCGCAATCTGGCGCGCCACGGCCTGGAGGGGCGCGCCCGAATCGACGCGCGCGACTGGAGCCAGTCGGGGTGGACCGATGGACTGGGTGGCCCTTTCGACCTGATCGTCTCGAACCCGCCCTACATTCCGACCGCCGCCATCGCGGGGCTCATGCCTGAAGTGGCGCTTTGGGAACCCCGACCGGCGCTGGACGGGGGTGCCGACGGGCTTTCCGCTTATCGGGCGCTGGCGCCAGCCCTGGTCGGGCTCCTGGCGCCGGCTGGGTGGGGCTTGTTTGAAGGCGGTGAGGGGCAAGCCATTGAAATTGAAGGGATTTGTGCCTCGGCCGGGCTGTCGCCCGCGGGTCGCTGGCTGGACCTCGGGGGGATCACCCGTGTGATCGGCGCTCGGCAGGAAACGGTTGGCAAGACGGCCGTTTGAGACTAATTTGCCTTTGCCCCTTGGGGGGCACTGCCCGGGACGGTTTCCGGCCGGGCGAACGATCCTCCGATAATCAGCCGTGACGGCGCCCGATATGGGCAGGGGGACCCCAAACGACCATCCGTCCGGCAGGGAATCTGGCTCCAGAGAATGAGACCCAACAATCGGCAGCGTCAGCGCGGTCGCAACGGTGGTGGCGGCGGCTTCAACAAGCAACACCACAACAACAATCCGAACCGTCCACCCAACCGCAACCAGTTGTATGACAGCAACGGCCCCGATGTGCGGGTGCGCGGCAACGCCCATCAGGTCTACGACAAGTACCAGGCGCTGGCGCGCGAAGCGGCCTCGTCAGGCGATCGAATCCTGTCAGAGGCGTATTGGCAGTATGCCGATCACTACTTCCGCCTGATTCAGGCGAGCGGTGGTTTCGTCCGCACCAACAACTGGGGTGAGGAAGTCCAGCCGCCGCCGGGTCAGGGGCCGGGTCAGCCGGGCGCTCCGGGCAACGGGGGCAACGGTGCTCATCCCCAGAACGGCCATGTCGAACGTCAGGGCGGCGCGTCGCGGCCACCGATGGACGAAGTCGAGCCCGGGCTTGGCGGGGTCGCGTTTCTGCAAGGCGGCCGCGCGCCGGTCGACGCCGATCCGGCCGACGACGAACAGCCCGAGGTTCCGGAGTTCAGCCCGGGCGCGCGCGGGCGCGGCTGAGGCGACCGCTCAGCGCTCCAGCGCGACAGAATCGCCGACGGAGATCGTGCCGCCGGCGATCGTCTTGAGATAGATTCCCATATCGACGTGCCCATAGAGCCGCTGCAGGGCCGTGATCGGTCCGCTGCGCCGCTGCGCCGTATCAGGATCGACCTCGATGGCGGCGCATCGGTCGACCCGGCCGAGCACCTCGAAGCGGACCCCGCCCACAGCCAGGGTCCGACCCTCCCAACCCAGCTCCTCGAGTGGCGGCAGCCCCTCAACCAGAAGGTTGGGCCGGAAGCGGCGCGCGTCCATCGCTTGTCCGCTCGCCCGTCCGAAATCCTCGAGCGATTCGTGTCCGATCAGGGTCAGGGTCTTCGCTGGCACGTCGGCGAAAGCGAGGCCTGGCGCCTCGACAAGGCGAACGCCCCCCATGGCTTCCGCGCCCATCCAGGCGGCTACGGCGGCGCCGAACGCGGTGCGATCGGTCGCGTCGGCGAGCACAGTCCGCGCCGCGAAGGAACTTTCCCGATCCCGCAGCGCGAGGATGCCCGACGCCTCGTCCAGTCGGCATTCCAGTCGCGCGAGGCGCTCATTGCGGACCAGCGCCAGAAACTGCGACTTCGGAAGCCAACGCGGCGCCTCCGGGTCGAAGTTCGAACGGCCATGCGCCAGGGCGAAGCGGCGGTCGCCGGGCAGCTCCGCGCCCGGTTCGAGCGTGACGCGGGCGAGTGCCTCGCCGGCCAGGCTCTTGACCGGGTAGCGCCAGATGCCCGCCAGCCGCATCACAGATGGATCAGGGTCGGCGCGAAGTAGCCGAAGAAGGTGAAGATCGCGCCCAGCACGCCCAGTCCGCCGGACAGAAACAAGAGCCAGGTCACGGCAGTGAGCGCCGCGGCGCCGGCCAGAACGATCGCGAGCTGGAACGCGGCCGATCCGAATTCAAACAGGTGATAGGCCGCCAGCGACTTCTCGCGAACCTGCTCGCGGGCCTTGGCGCGCGCCATGAGCTCCTTGCGGCCCTCGTTCGTCTCGGGCTCGCTTTCGTAGCGCTGGGCGGTGCGCCGCCAGGTGTCGACCTGGGCCTTGAGGCCCGCCGGCATGGGCTGGGCGGAGTCCTTGAACTGAGCGTCGACACTGTCGGCCGCGGTGCGCAGCGTGGTTTGGCGGATAGTCTTGGCCTGAAAGAAGGACCAGAGGTTGGACGCCTCGATGTGGCTGCCCAACGCCTCGGTTTGGGCGCTCTTGCCGCCCATTTCCGACAGCGCGAGCAGCGCCGCCAGGATCGCGACCAGGAGCGCGACCTTCTTGTTCGATCCATCAACGTGGCCGTGGCCGCCCGACATGCCTGTTCCCCCTGTTGCTGACGTTCGGTGAATGCGGCGCTCTTAACACGGGGCTTGCCTGGGCGAGCCGGCGGCGCCCGGTCGCAGGCCGCTCCCCGGAGGCAGGTGCGGCCTTGTTCCCGCCGGGTCGCTCCCCATATCCCGGTGAAGACGCCTTCGGGGTCCGCTCTTTCGCTCGCCGCATGACGGGGGCTCCCAAGGAAGGGTGATGAAATGGATATGGAAAAGCTGACGGACCGCGTTCGCGGATTCCTCCAAAGCGCACAGATGCTGGCGTCCCGCTCGGGCCACCAGCGGTTCGTGCCCGACCACATTCTGAAAGTACTGCTGGACGACCCAGAGGGCCTCGCCGCGAACCTGATTCAGGCGGCGGGCGGCGATCCGCGTGCCGCGTTGGCGGGTGCCGAAGCCGCGCTGGCGAAGCAGCCACGCGTGGAAGGCGCCGGCGCGGGCCAGCTCTTCCTCGCGCCCGAGACGGCGCGTCTGTTCGAACAGGCGCAGACGCTCGCCGAGCAGGCCGGCGACAGTTTCGTCACGGTCGAGCGGCTTCTGCTCGGCATCGCGATGGCCGCCGGCAGCGACGCGGCGCAGACGCTGGCCCGGGCCGGGGTGAAGCCCGCGGCGCTGGAGAAGGCAATTCAGTCGCTGCGGAAGGGTCGCACCGCCGACACGGCCTCCGCCGAGCAGAGCTACGACGCGTTGAAGAAGTATGCCCGCGATCTCACCCAGCTCGCCCGCGACGGCAAGCTTGATCCGGTGATCGGCCGTGACGAGGAAATCCGGCGCGCGGTCCAGGTGCTGAGTCGCCGGACCAAGAACAACCCGGTGCTGATCGGCGAACCCGGTGTCGGCAAGACGGCGATCGCCGAAGGGCTGGCGCTGCGCATCGTCAACGACGACGTGCCGGAATCGCTGAAGGGCAAGCGCCTGATGTCGCTCGATCTCGGTGCGATGGTGGCCGGCGCCAAGTTTCGCGGCGAGTTCGAGGAACGCCTGAAGGCGGTGCTGTCGGAGATCTCCGCGGCCGGCGGCGAGATCGTCGTTTTCATCGACGAGCTGCACACGCTCGTTGGTGCGGGCAAGGCCGACGGCGCGATGGATGCTTCCAACATGTTGAAGCCCGCTCTGGCCCGCGGCGAATTGCACTGCGTCGGCGCCACCACGCTCGACGAGTATCGCAAGCACATCGAGAAGGACGCGGCCCTCGCCCGCCGGTTCCAGCCCGTTTTCGTGGCCGAGCCGACGGTCGAGGACACGATCTCGATCCTGCGCGGCCTCAAAGAGAAGTACGAGCTGCATCACGGCGTTCGCATCGCCGATGCCGCGCTTGTGGCCGCCGCGACGCTCTCCAACCGCTACATCACCGACCGCTTCCTGCCCGACAAGGCGATCGACCTGATGGACGAGGCCGCGAGCCGCATCCGCATGCAGGTCGACAGCAAGCCGGAGGAACTGGACGAGCTCGACCGGCGCATCATCCAGCTCAAGATCGAGCGTGAGGCGCTGCGCAAGGAGCCCGACCAGGCCTCGCGCGACCGTCTGGCGACGCTGGAGAAGGAGCTGGCGGAACTGGAACAGAAGTCGGCCACGCTGACCGCCGCCTGGAAGTCGGCGAAGGACAAGCTCGCCGACGCCCAGAAGCTGAAGGAGCAGCTCGACCGCGCGCGCTCTGAGCTTGAGATGGCGCAGCGTCGGGGCGACCTCGCGCGCGCCGGCGAGATCGCCTACGGCGTCATCCCCGATCTGGAAAAGCGCCTGAAGGCCGGAGAGGCGGGCACGCCGGCCGGCGGCCGCGGTGTCGCCGAGGAGGTCACGACCGAGGATGTCGCGGCGATCGTGTCGCGCTGGACCGGCGTGCCGGTCGACAAGATGCTGGAGGGCGAGCGCGGCAAGCTGTTGCGCATGGAAGCCGAGCTGCACAAGCGCGTGATCGGCCAGGAAGAAGCGGTGGTCGCGATCTCCAACGCCGTCCGCCGCGCGCGCGCGGGCCTGCAGGACCCGAACCGGCCGATCGGCTCGTTCCTGTTCCTGGGGCCGACGGGCGTCGGCAAGACCGAACTGTGCAAGGCGCTCGCGCAGTATCTGTTCGACGACGATCAGGCGATGGTCCGCATCGACATGAGCGAGTTCATGGAGAAGCACGCCGTCAGCCGGTTGATCGGCGCGCCTCCGGGCTATGTCGGCTACGACGAGGGTGGCGTGTTGACCGAGGCGGTGCGCCGCCGGCCCTATCAGGTGATCCTGTTCGACGAGGTCGAGAAGGCGCACCCCGATGTGTTCAACGTGCTCCTGCAGGTTCTCGACGATGGCCGCCTGACGGATGGCCAGGGCCGCACCGTGGATTTCCGCAACACGCTGATCATTCTCACCTCCAACCTCGGTAGCGCACACTTGGCCGCGCTGCGCGACGGCGAGGCTGCGGAGACGGTACGCGACGCGGTGATGGAGGACGTGCGGCGCGCCTTCCGGCCGGAGTTCCTGAACCGTCTGGACGAGATCCTGCTGTTCAATCGCCTCAGCCGCGCCAACATGGGCGACATCGTCACGATCCAGCTCGGCCGCCTCCGGGCGCTGCTCGCCGACCGCAAGATCGACCTGGAACTCGACTCCCAGGCGCAACAGTGGCTGGCCAATCGTGGCTACGACCCGGTCTACGGCGCCCGGCCGCTGAAGCGCGTCCTGCAGCGCAGCCTGCAGAATCCGCTGGCGACCGCACTGCTGGAAGGCCGGATCCGCGACGGCGAAACGGTGAAGGTCGGGGTCGCGAGCGGCGAGCTCACGATCGGCGGCGAGCGCGTGTTGAGCGACGCCGCCGATTGATCCGGCTCGCCCGCTTCGCCATGCTCGCACCATGGCGGAGGATGTGGCGATCGGCGAACTCTGGCGGGCCGCGCAGGCGGCGCGCGCGGCCGGCGATAGCGTCGGCGCATGCCGGGAACTCGACGCACTCCTGTCGCGGGCACCCGCCCATGTCGCGGCACTGCGCGCCCGCGCATCCCTTGCTCCGGAAACGGAGCGTGCCACGTGGACTGAGCGGCTCGCTGACGCGGCGACAGTGGAAAGTCTCGATATCGCGCTGGCGCTGCGCGACGGTCCGATGGCCGCGCGCGCCGAGGCGCTCGCGCGCCGCGCGATCGCGGAGCGTCCCCAACTGGCGCGTGGCCACCGCATGCTGATGGATCTTTTGCGTCGGCAAGGGCGTCTGGATGAGGCGGCCGCCGCCGCCGCGGCAGCTCCCGACACGCCGGAGACTCGCGCGACGCGTGCGGCCCTACTTGGCACGCCTGGCACGTCCGATGTCGTGGAGGAAACACCACCGATTCGCTTCGTCGTGCGCGACGGGTTCCTGACGATGGCGCGACATGCGGAGGCTCTCGCCTTCGCTTTGGCGGGCGGCGATACGCTGGAGACGGCGATGGTCGGCGGCGACGACTCGGAATGGAAAGTCGATCCCGAAGCGCGGCGGGCGCGAGCCGGTTACGAACTCGCGGCGGTGCGAGACTGGTTTCTGCCACTGGTCGAGGCCGAGCTCGAGACGGCCCTGCCGGGGCTTGGGCTGGCGCCGTTCGAACGAGGCGAAACCGAGCTGCAACTCACGGCCTACAACGACGGCGAGTACTACCGAACGCATGCCGACCGCGACGATCGCGGCCTGACCGGCCGCTGGGTCACGTTCGTCTACTACTTCAACCACGCGCCGCGCGCGTTTGACGGCGGCGAACTGATCCTGTTCGACGGCGATGCCGCTCGCGGCACGATGCGATCGGATGCGTTCACCACCATTCTGCCGGTCGACAACCGGTTGGTGATTTTTCCCAGCGCCGCTCAGCACGAGGTACGCACGGTGCGCTGCCGCTCCGGTGCCTACGTCGATAGCCGCTTCACCTTGAACGGCTGGTTCCAGCGGGCCTAGGGCAGCGGCGGTATCACTGCTGGGCGATCTGCGGGGCCGAGCGCGACTGGCCTCGATGCTCGCGGACGACCTGCTGGAACCGGGCGAGATCCTTGCCGGTCAGCGTGTTGCGCATCGCGTACTTCTGTGTGAGCGGATTGACCGGCTTTCCGTCGCGGTGGAACTCATAGTGCAGATGCGGTCCGGTCGACATGCCGGTCGAGCCCACGAAGCCGATCACCTGCCCCTGGCGCACCGAGACACCAGGACGGATGCCTGGCCCCAGGCGCGAGAGGTGAGCGTAAGCGGTGGCCACCTGTGAGGTGTGTTCCAGCTTCACATAGATGCCGTAGCCGCCATTGGAGCCCGCCATGCTGACGCGGCCGTTGCCGGCGGCCAGCACCGGCGTACCTGTGGGGGCCGCGAAATCGACGCCGGCATGCATGGCGCTGAAGCCCAGGATCGGGTGTTCGCGCATGCCGAAGCGCGACGTGATCCTCGAGGCGTCCATCGGCGTGCGGAGGAACGAGCGAATTACGCTCTCGCCGTCGGCGTTGAAGAACTGATCGGCGCCACCTTGCGGGCGGAAGCGCACGACGGTGACGGTGCGCTTGGGCAGGCGCAGCTCGCCATAGAGCAGGCGCCCGGGATGCGTCACGCGGCCGTCGCTGGTCACCAGTTGTTCGAGCAACACGAGGAAACGACCGCCGCCGCGCAGCTCGCGCTGGAAATCGACGTCGTAGGAGAGCGCCTTGATCAACTCGCCCATCGCCGATGCCGGAACGCCGGCCTTCGTGCCGCTGGTATGGAATGAGCCCGAGATCTCTGCTTCGACACGCGCCAGGCGCGGGCCGACCTTGTAGGTTTTCTCTTCGCCGACGTAGGCCCCGTCTTCGCGTCGCTGGATCAGGTACTCGCGCTCGGGCTGCGGCCGGATGCTGAGCGCCAGCACGCGCGGCGCATCGGGTTGATCGGGCAGCGTCTGCAATGACAGCGCGATGGTCTCGCCGTTTGCGAGCTTGTTCTTCTTCAGGAGAGCTGCGAGCGCGGCCGAGATCGCGCGCCGATCGTCATCCGTGACGCCGATATCGGCCAGCATTTTCTCGACTGTGTCGCCGCGCTGCAGGCTCAGCGTGAGATCGTAGCGATCCGGAGCGGGTGGTTCAGCGTCAAGCGACGCAGCCGGCGCCGGCGCGCGGAACTCCGCGGTTGTGGGCGGCGGCGGAAGTTCGCCGTCTTCGACGGCCTGCTCCAGCCGCGGGCCATCTGGCAGAAACAGCGGTTCCGACACGGTGAGCGCGAGCCCCGCCAGCACGATCGCGATGCCGCCGAGCGCGGCAAGTCCGGGCGCGAACAGCCGAAACAGCGCGTTTGGCGCCGATTCAGGCCGGCCCGACGGAGAGGGGAAACCCGTCATGACCTTTGACCTACTCCGGGCCCGTTGAGACCGAGCCTCGCTTCAGTGA
>Ga0194118_10001063_pt1:32500-41489 | contig 41489 bp, 32 predicted proteins | sample TA2MahsurfametaG_2_FD_148662 | JGI IMG/M metagenome (GOLD analysis project Ga0194118, IMG submission 148662) | Freshwater microbial communities from Lake Tanganyika, Tanzania - TA2015013 Mahale N5 surface | ecosystem: Environmental > Aquatic > Freshwater > Lake | place: Tanzania...
GAGATCAAGCGTAACAAGGGCGTTTGGCGGATGCCTTGGCACTGAGAGGCGATGAAGGACGTGGCAGGCTGCGATAAGCTTCGGGGAGTTGCCAGCACACTTTGATCCGAAGATTTCCGAATGGGGAAACCCCATCCATCAGGATGACCGGCGACTGAATCCATAGGTCGACGGGGCGAACCCGGGGAACTGAAACATCTCAGTACCCGGAGGAAAGGACATCAACAGAGACTCCGCTAGTAGTGGCGAGCGAACGCGGACCAGGCCAGTGACACGATCGTAAGAACCGGAACGCTCTGGAAAGGGCGGCCATAGCGGGTGATAGCCCCGTACGGGTAGAAAGCGGTTGTGTCCTCGAGTAAGGCGGGACACGTGCAATCCTGTCTGAACACGGGGGGATCACCCTCCAAGCCTAAGTACTCCTCAGTGACCGATAGTGAACAAGTACCGTGAGGGAAAGGTGAAAAGCACCCCGACGAGGGGAGTGAAATAGACCTGAAACCGAACGCCTACAAACAGTCGGAGGCCGCAAGGCTAACGGCGTACCTTTTGTATAATGGGTCAGCGACTTACTCTGTGCAGCAAGCTTAAGCCGATAGGTGTAGGCGTAGCGAAAGCGAGTCTGAATAGGGCGACCAGTTGCACGGAGTAGACCCGAAACCGGGTGATCTAGTCATGGGCAGGTTGAAGGCGCGGTAACGCGCGCTGGAGGACCGAACCGGTTACCGTTGCAAAGGTATCGGATGACCTGTGATTAGGGGTGAAAGGCCAACCAAACTCGGAAATAGCTGGTTCTCCGCGAAAACTATTTAGGTAGTGCGTCGGATGATTGCCATCGGGGGTAGAGCACTGGATGGGCTAGGGGGATCCAAAGTCTTACCAAACCCAACCAAACTCCGAATACCGATGAGTACAGTCCGGCAGACAGACGGCGGGTGCTAAGGTCCGTCGTCGAGAGGGAAACAGCCCAGACCGCCAGCTAAGGTCCCCAAGTTGTGGCTAAGTGGTAAAGGATGTGGGAAGGCCAAAACAACCAGGAGGTTGGCTTAGAAGCAGCCATCCTTTAAAGAAAGCGTAATAGCTCACTGGTCTAAACAAGCCAGCCTGCGCCGAAGATGTAACGGGGCTCAAGCCACACACCGAAGCTGCGGACCCGCAAGGGTGGTAGCGGAGCGTTCCGTAAGCCTGCGAAGGGAGACTCGTGAGAGCTCCTGGAGGTATCGGAAGTGAGAATGCTGACATGAGTAGCGATAAGGAGCGTGAGAGACGCTCCCGCCGCAAGTCCAAGGGTTCCTGCGCAAGGTCAATCCGCGCAGGGTTAGCCGGCCCCTAAGGCGAGGGCGAAAGCCGTAGCCGATGGGAACCAGGTCAATATTCCTGGGCCCGCTGGAAGTGACGGATCCCAAAAGTGGCTCTGGCTCGTTGGCGAATGCCAGGGCGTCCGAGGGGTCCCAGGAAATAACTCCAGCATATGGACCGTACCCTAAACCGACACAGGTGGACTGGTAGAGTATACCAAGGCGCTTGAGGGAACGGTGTTGAAGGAACTAGGCAATTTACCCCCGTAACTTCGGGATAAGGGGGCCTCCATCGGTCTCGATGGAGGGGCACAGACCAGGGGGTGGCGACTGTTTAACAAAAACACAGGGCTCTGCTAAGCCGCGAGGCGAAGTATAGGGTCTGACGCCTGCCCGGTGCCGGAAGGTTAAGAGGAGAGGTTCACGCCTTGAATCGAAGCCCCGGTAAACGGCGGCCGTAACTATAACGGTCCTAAGGTAGCGAAATTCCTTGTCGGGTAAGTTCCGACCTGCACGAATGGCGTAACGACTTCCCCGCTGTCTCCAACACCGGCTCGGCGAAATTGAATTCCCCGTGAAGATGCGGGGTACCCGCAGTTAGACGGAAAGACCCCGTGCACCTTTACTACAACTTTGCAGTGGCGTTAGGGAATGGATGTGTAGGATAGGCGGGAGCCTTTGAAGCTGTGGCGCCAGCCATGGTGGAGGCAACCTTGAAATACCGCCCTTTTGTGCTCTGACGTCTAACCGCGGTCGGTCATCCCGATCCGGGACCCTGCATGGTGGGTAGTTTGACTGGGGCGGTCGCCTCCCAAAGAGTAACGGAGGCGCGCGATGGTGGGCTCAAGCCGGTCGGAAATCGGCTGTTGAGTGCAATGGCACAAGCCCGCCTGACTGCGAGACTGACAGGTCGAGCAGGGACGAAAGTCGGTCATAGTGATCCGGTGGTTCCGCGTGAGTGGGCCATCGCTCAACGAATAAAAGGTACGCCGGGGATAACAGGCTGATACCACCCAAGCGTCCACAGCGACGGTGGTGTTTGGCACCTCGATGTCGACTCATCACATCCTGGGGCTGGAGCAGGTCCCAAGGGTTCGGCTGTTCGCCGATTAAAGTGGTACGTGAGTTGGGTTCAAAACGTCGTGAGACAGTTTGGTCCCTATCTGCTGTGGGTGTTTGAGACTTGAGAGGAGCCGTCCTTAGTACGAGAGGACCGGGATGGACGCACCTCTAGTGTACCGGTTGTGACGCCAGTCGCAGCGCCGGGTAGCCAAGTGCTGAAGGGATAAACGCTGAACGCATCTAAGCGTGAAACCCGCCTCGAAACTAGGTCTCGCTGAGAGTCGTGGTAGACCACCACGTTGATAGGCCGCATGTGCAAGTGCAGTGATGCATTCAGCTTAGCGGTACTAATAACTCGATCTGCTTGATCTCATTCGTTCCGTGCAGCGGCCGAACTCCGCTGCCGGCCTCGTGCCCGATGTTCACGGACTTTCAGACATTCTTGCGCTTCGACGACCTGGTGGCTCTAGCGAGGGGCCTGCACCCGATCCCATCCCGAACTCGGCCGTGAAAACCCTCAGCGCCAATGGTACTGTGTCTCAAGGCACGGGAGAGTAGGTCGCTGCCAGGTCTTCCAAGCGCAAGACTGACAAAACCTCTTCGGACTCACGCGACGCGCGCACGGATTTGCCGCGGGGTGGAGCAGCCCGGTAGCTCGTCAGGCTCATAACCTGAAGGTCGTAGGTTCAAATCCTGCCCCCGCAACCAAAAACGCCCGCTAACTCAATAGGTTAGCGGGCGTTATGTTTTTGCGCTTATATCTGCAAAAGTGATAGACACTGATAGACAAAGATTTAGACTCTTTTACGAGCCTTGCGACGGTAGCGGTGGCTGCCAAATGGGAACGGTTGCAGGTAGCTCTGCCAGTCGGTCGCAAAGCAAGCGCCGAAAAAATATGTCGGCAAAATCAATGCGTTAGAGTTCCATTTCACGCGTGAAATGGGAAGCCATGCATCCGTGGGCTTGATCGTATATCCTGCGTTGGTAGCGGTGGATGCTGCTGGAGATGGCAGTCTACCCATCTGCTTTCGGTAGCAGATTTAGACATGAGCCTTGCGAGGATTTCCCGTTGGCGGTGACTGCCATACCGACCGAATCTTATATTCCAAGTATCTGCCCCCCAGCCCCGCGATGGCTCGAAATCTCCAGAGTTTTGGCTCTGGCTAATTCTTCAAAAGCTCAAAATCGAGGTCTGATGCGATTGCCCGAAAATCGGGGAACCGTAGCGATACCCGTTCCATCAACCAATCATCACTGACGATGATTTCATGCTGCTTCAGCTTTGCGCTGAGCTTCTGTGTATAGCTCGCTAACAGCTTGTCTTGATCTATTGCTTTGACGTCAAAGTTGATCTCGTACAGACGTGATCTGACTGCGCGCATGAGACGCGATGGATCATTTGCAGTTACGAGAAAGCGGCATGTATCCGAGAAACGCTCGATAATTCCTCTGATGGCGGCTTGATTCTCAGTCGGCATGTAGTCGCCTTCATCTAAAAGGCAGAGTTTTGGGCGACAAAAGATCGACATTGTCGAGGCGAATGTCGTGATCCGTGAAAGCGTGGTTTTCTCTTGCCGCTGATCAGACCCGTTGAGAAACAGAGTGTCAAAATTCTCAGCGAGAATTAACGCGGCACTCGTCTTGCCAAGCCCTGGCATGCCAGAGAAAAGCATGTTTGGTAGGCGGTCAATCGCAAGCATTGCCTTTAGTGCCTTAATCGTCGAGTCAGGAAGAATCAGGTCATCAATCGATTTTGGGCGTAGCAATTCTGAGAGCAGCGGCTTGTGAGTCATAGTATCGGTCATCTTACTTCTACACTTGATTGCTGTTCGCATTCGCGGTTCGCTTAGAGAAATCGAGGTGAACATTGTGCTTTGCGCAGAGACGTTCAATCTCTGCACGAATTGCGTCAAGAAGCGGAGCATCAATGTTTCGAACAGTCACTTTGACCAACGCAGTCTTTGACACTGCCTTAGGCGTGCACGGATTGAACGCCGCTTTAATTTGTTTCGCAGTCAGCGTAGGCGTGAGCATCTTCTCGCGAACAAGTCTGTCAAAGGCAGATGTCTCAAGGGATGCGATCTGATATATCGTCGTCCAGGAAGTTGGGAGCTTGCTGGAGTGCGGCTTCAAACGACTTACCGCTTCACCGATTGCACGAAGCTTGCGGAAGGTGCTGCCCCGTCGCTTCACATCGATACCTTCCAGAAACTTCTTAAAATCTTTGCGCTCTAGAACGAGCTCTGCTTCGGCGACGATCTGGCAAAGGTCGAGAATTGATTCGGAGCTTTTCTTGCGTGTTGCGCGGAAGTTATCGACATAGGTTTGGTACTTCGGCGGAGCAGCGGCTTTCTTCTCGTGCTTGAAAATTTGGTTGCGGGGCGGCGTTCCATTCAGAACGGTCGAGGTGGTTTGCGTATGCATGACTTTGCTCTCTTTCTTATGTGATCGAACCATCTCGATCATCATGTAAAGAGATTACCACGTTGATATTACATAGTCTTTTACATTACTACGTGACTTTCTCGGGCTCTGGTTCTGTCACGTTTGGCGTTCCAAATGGAACACCTTGAGCGACTTTGCGGAACGCTAAGCTTCAATGCGCGTTCCAATTGGAACGGGCGCACTTACTCGTATTTTCCAGGGAACTGCCCAGCAGCGACGTTGCTGCCTATGGCGCAGGCTTTTCGGATGTAGCGTGTGATCTGGCGGCGATCATCCAGTACTTCGTCAGCGTTGAGACCAGCTGGCGGCTTAGTCTTCCTGGAGCCGCGCTTCTCTAGATACCCAGCATAATTGATGATCGTACCAGGAAGCTCGGCAATAGGACGGTTCCAACCCTTCGCGCGGACTTTCGTATTCCATGCTCTCGCCCATCGAAAGTAGCTCAGGGTCACATGCTCAAGACGCTCGCGTGGTTCGAGCTGTCTAGACTCGACCCAGTATCGATAGATACGAAGATAGAGGCGTACCTTTCCAAGGTTTCTAAGAAAGCGGCGCGCGGGATCAATGCTTCGACCCGACTTATCAATGACCGTTAGGCGAAAGCCTCCTTGCGGTGCGCTCTTGATACGATCAGAAGCAGCATGGGCAGCAAGGATAGATCGAACTTCAGCCAAGGACTTGGTTGGGGATTGATAGAGCGGCACTGCCAGCAGAACAGTTCTTTCGCCTAACCGCTTCGCAGCAGCGATGCTGGGGATTTCACAGACACCGACATCGATTGCAAAGAGCTCCTGCCAGTGTGACGACCACCATTTATCGAAAGTCAGGTTCTCAATGTCGCCCCAAGGCTCGTACTTCTTTCTATCGACGACCAGGGTCTCATCTTGATGGGCGAGCTTCAGGAACTCGAACCAAAGGCGATAGGGTTCGACTTGATGGGCAGGAAGCAGCTTCCCGTCGCGACCACTCCACTTCCGCTTCATGATTTCCTCGTGTCCTTATTTTCCTTCACATAATCCTTTGCAAAATATTCCATGAACAGTTGGCGATCTGCTTTTGAAGCTTCAGCTTTTTTTGGCTTTCGGGTCTGGAAAAAAGATGAAAAAAGTGAATTTGCGTCGGGACTTGGGAGGTCTGGACACCACCTAAGCTATTGCGGCAGCATTACCCAACTACAGCGTTTTCATCGCTTTTGTATTGTTACGATCTGACCCAAGCGGATGACTATCTGTCACTCGACAGCAGATAGGGAACGATGATGTCTGGACGATCCACAAGCGCGCAGAGCGTCCCCAAGTTCAGCGATCTCCTCTTTCCCACGTTACGGGCGATTCAAGCTTGTGGCGGGTCGGGTTCTAATGACGAGATTCTGGATAAGGTCTCGGAGCTGGAAGGGTATCCCGAGGAAGTCCTGAAGGTTCAGCATACGGACCATCGGCAAAGCTCGCTGAGCTACAATCTCCATTGGGCTCGGACATATTTGAAAATCGTCGGGGCGATCCAGAATAACCAGCGGGGCGTCTGGACAATCACCGATAAAGGCAAGACGCTGACCGAGGAGCAGTGCAAGACGGTTCCGTCCGAAGCTCGGAAGATTTCCGCCAAAAACAAGAAGGAACGAAAGAAGCAGGATGCGGCGCAGAACGCCGATGCAGATATTGAAGAGCTTACTTGGCGCGAAGAGCTTATCTCTGCCGTACTGAAGCAGTCGGCTGCTCAGTTTGAGCGCCTCGCTCAACGCATACTTCGCGAAGCTGGCTTCACAAAGGTCGATGTAACGGGCAAGTCGGGCGATGGTGGCGTTGATGGTATCGGAATTCTTCGCGTGAACTTGGTGTCTTTCACCGTTCTGTTTCAATGCAAACGTTACCAAGGAAGTGTCGGCGCGGGAGCCATTAGAGACTTCAGAGGCGCGATGCAGGGTCGCTGTGACAAAGGACTCGTCATCACAACGGGAACCTTCAGCCCAGATGCCAGGAAAGAAGCGACCCGTGATGGAGCGCCTGCGATTGACCTGATCGATGGCGACGCGTTGTGCGATCTGCTGAAGGATCTAAAGCTTGGCGTCTCGACGAAGTTGGTCGAGGAGATCGAGATCGATTTCGAGTGGTTTCGTGGTCTTTGATCCGAGCAGAATACGCGCATGACAGCTCTACACGGGAAAGCATCCCAATGGGTTCGGCGGGGCATATTTCGGAATCTGGCGTCATTTGAAGAGTTCACGGCGCGGGTCAATAGGATCGCCGAAGAAAAGGATCGCGGTCGACAACGCTTCTTTGGTGAACTCGGGCTATTCTTTTTTTTCTTCATTGCTTGATTTCTTCCTGCACAGGTGGGATCGCATATTGAGCGCCTGACCTGTTGTCTTTGTAGATTGCAACTTGTTTGCCATCAGGGAACGATCTTATCGCAATCCGACGCAACAGAATCGTCGGTGGTAAATCAGGAGCAGGAACGTGCTTTGTTGTTGCTTCCTTGAGATTCAGGAAATCTTGGAAACTCATCATTGTTTGGTTTTGCTTTTTGGTATCGCAGCAGCAACAAGATGCAAATCCGATTGTCCTGATGTTGCTAGTGGTGTGATTTTGGTCACAAAGTCCCTAATCTGAGTTCTGGCAGCATCAGGTCTTGTTGAATGTGGAATATGAAGATGATGTTGTTTGGTTGATCGTTTCAGATTGAACACAACATCGTTGATAAACTCATTCATGATCGATTTCAGTCAATCGTTTGTAATGCAGATCAAGAAGTCGCTGACTGTAAGCACCAATCTCGTTGTCAGACTCTGACAAGACATTTGCGATCAAATCTGCTTCATCGTCGTCCGATAAAAGTGGTTTCTGTTTCGGTGTCTGGCTCATTATCGGAACTCAGTCAGCGTTTTCCGTTCGTTTAGCAAATAGGCGTCAATGTTGCGTCTAATCGCTTGTCTCACGAACGATGATAGACCCATACCCTGATAGCGGGCGACTTCGCGAGCATGAAGAATAAGGTTTGTCGGCATCCTGAAAGTTGACTGACGATCATTCTGTGGTGCTGGTGTCATTGATAAATCTCCTCTTTTGTAAATCGGTTGTCGTTCTTTTGTATTTATACTTCCTGATTTCGAATGATTTGGCTTCGCCAAATGCGCTCGCATTGGCTCGCGCTGCTACTGGTTGGTTTATCTGTTGATCTCGTTATTAGTGTTTTTGTAGTAATGGCAGTCGCTATGTACTCACTGCATTGCTCGCGAGAACGAGCTTCGCTCATTTGTTGCTGGTTAAACCGATGCGGTGTCGTTCAAGCATCCCGTTAAAGCCAGCGTCTGGATTTTAGCAATACTGGACTGGCAAGGCTGGTGCGTATTCAACCAAGTTCCTAGCTACTAAACTTTTTCCAAGCATCCTGTTCGCGGCGGACCCCGCCGCGTTGTACTAGAGAGTGCTTGTTTCCAGCGAGACCGAATCCACGCCAGTTTTCGTAATGTAACGCATCACCGCGGCTGGCTCTTTAGCACGCTCGATTTTGAAAGCATGCGTTGATGCGCCAAATACCCATTTGAGCTTACGTAATATGACAGCGAATAACTCATCAAGCGCCTGCGGACATTGGTCCGTGGGAACATGAACTAGAAGATGGCGATGATGACGCTTGGCACTATCGCCTTCATGGCAGTCGATTGCCCAGAGTTTCTGGCTTCCCTCCCTCCCCGCTGTGCCGAATAGCTTTCGGTTCACACGGTGAAAGAGGACCTTCATCGTCTGATCGGCTTGTTCTCGCGTAAGATAGATCCAACCATGGTTTTGATTACGGATCGCATGCTTCAGCGAAACTCGTATGAACAGGTATTGCGAGCCCTTCGGGTGCGCCTGCATTTGGTCTTCGATATCCTGCCGCAGTACTTCTTTAGCGCGACGGTCCATACGGAGGTTACGCCACCAGATATCTACAGAAGGAATGCCAGATCCCTTGAACTCGTCATGTTGCTCCCGTTGGCAGGAATACGGCTTAGCTTGCTTACTTGTCTTCGTGGAAGGCTGGCTGGTATGACCGTGTTTTCCCATTGATGTGTGGTTTTCTTGAAATGACATTCTCGACTTCACTCTCCGTTAGTAATGTATTGTCAAAGACTCACTTCTATATATGCGTCGAAAGTTCTGGATTTGAGGTTATGCAAAGATTTTTTATGTAAGGGAATGAAG
>Ga0194118_10001079_pt1 | contig 40830 bp, 37 predicted proteins | sample TA2MahsurfametaG_2_FD_148662 | JGI IMG/M metagenome (GOLD analysis project Ga0194118, IMG submission 148662) | Freshwater microbial communities from Lake Tanganyika, Tanzania - TA2015013 Mahale N5 surface | ecosystem: Environmental > Aquatic > Freshwater > Lake | place: Tanzania: Lake...
TCGATAAACCAAGAACAACTGAAAATGTAGAAAATAAAAGAATTACTGCTGATTATGGTAATTTTGTTTTTACCACAAATCATTTTGGTTCTTTTCCAATTAATAGCTTGCAAACTGTTGATATACATTGTGTTAATGTTGTCTCAATTAATACATCATCTACTGCATCGATTTCTAATACAAAAATTGGTACGCTTCGTGTTAAATCAATTGCATTTGAATCTGCTGCAAATACTTCAAATGCAAACACATATATTTTCAAAGATTTTGTTTTTGATGTAAATGTTGCTTCAATTACGGGTACAGTTAGGTCTGCCACTTCTTCAACTGTAGTTATTGCAAATACTACAGCTGGCCAAGTATTTTCTACGGTAGATGATGCTTACACTGGCGCTAAACTAAGAATTACAAGCGGTGCTGGTTCAGATGAGACGCCAAAAATAATTACAGATTTTGTTGGTTCTACACAAACAATTACTGTAAGTCCTGCTTTCACTACAACACCAAATAATTCATCGGCATTTTCAATTGATTTTGAATTTAATGATGCTGAATCTTTAGCAAACTTCAGCACAACAACTAAAGTTGCTGCTGCGGACATTTCTAGTCGTTCAAAAGATTTAGCCACAACACATGAAGATGTTTTCTTATCAGATTCAGCATTTGAGCCACTAATCTTTAAACTTGGTGAAGAATATGTAGCTCAAAACACAATTACTGATTTTTCTTTTTCATACCGTAGATTGTATGCCTCTCAAGCTTTTACAGCAAATGATTCGCCAGCTTTATCTCTAGGAACTGGAGAAGCAATTACTGCGGCAGCTTCAACTTCTGCTAAAGCAGAAAATTATTATGTTGTTGTGACAGCTGCAGGCACTTCAGGTTATTTGGTTGGCCAAGTTATTCCTGCTGATAAGTTCACAGTTAGCACTGGTACAAATAAAATTACAGTTACAAATGGTCAAAACATGACCGCTAATATCATTGCTACAATTGATGTTTCATCTGCTTCTAAGAAACAGAAAACTTATGTAGCGGCAAATACCACAATTCAAACTTCTGGTAGTGTTGATGTATTTGGTAACTCAGCTGTTTTGATTTTCCCTTCAAATGGCCAATGTCATATTGCTAATACTTTTGTAAAGAAAATACCTAATGAAGTTCAATCATTGTTTATGTCGGACATCATTGAAATTACAAATATTCTTGATTTTGGTAGTAATGTTATTTCGGTAGCAAATTCAACATCAGCTTCAAATGTAACAACAAAATACACATTTGATAATGGTCAAAAAGACTCTTTTTATGACCACTCGTTTATTAAATTAAAACCTGGTCAAACAGCACCCTCTGGTAATATTGTTATATTTTTTAACAGATTTACGTCTTCTGGTCCAGGATTTTTTACAGTTGATTCATATTCAGATATTGATTATGGTGATATTCCATTATATGCTTCACCTACAAATAATTCTCTCTACAATTTAAGAGATTGTTTGGATTTTAGAGCCGTTCGATCTGATGCTACAGCTTCTGGTGGTAGTGCTGTTGTTTTTGATGTAACTTCTGCGACAACTGGTCCTAAAATTCCTGAAAATGGTTCTGATATTATTCTTGATTATCAGTATTATTTGCCAAGAATTGATAAGGTTGTGTTGGACAAAACAAGAAAATTTGAGGTGGTTAAAGGTATTCCATCTTTAGATCCCATACCACCAAATGACACTTCTACAGGAATGACTTTATTCATTTTAAGTTATTCTCCATATCTGTCTGACGTAAAAGATGTAAATGTACAACAAATAAATCATCGCCGTTATACAATGCGTGATATTGGCCAATTAGAGGCTAGAATTGAAAATCTTGAATATTATACTTCATTAAGCTTATTAGAACAAGAAGCACTTGGTAAACAAGATTTAACAATTTTAGATAGTCAAAATGTTGAAAGATTTAAAAATGGTATTATTGTAGATTCTTTTAAAGGACACTCTGTAGCTGATGTTACAAATGCCGACTATGCGGCGTCTATTGATACCATCAATAAAGAATTAAGACCGTCTTTTACACTTACACCACATTCTTTAAACTTTGATTCTGCCAATTCTAGTAATTTTACAAGAACTGGTTCTTTGGTGACCGCCAATGCAACATCATCTTTATTAGTTGATCAAAATAAAGCATCAAAAGCAATCAATGTTAATCCATTTAATGTGATTAACTATTTGGGTAAAATAAAATTAAGCCCGCCTTCTGATATTTGGGTTGACGAAAATCACCGATCTGATGTTCTTATAAATTTAGGTGGTGATCGTGATGCGTGGCAATTTATTACAGATAGACTTCCAGTTTCGCTAGAATGGAATTCTTGGCAAACAATTTGGACAGGAGTAGATGTAAATACGGCTGAAGCTTGGCAAGGCCGAGATTTAGTTGAAACTACAACTACAACCATAACACAATCTCAAACAAGAAGTGGTATTGTTTCAAGAGTTGTGCCTCAAACAATTACACAATCTATTGGTGATCGTGTAGTAGATGTTTCAATTGTACCATTTATGAGAAGTATTAATGTTCTTTTTGTGGGTACAGACTTTAAACCAAATACAACATTGTATCCATTCTTTAATGAAACTTCAGTTGAAAATAATGTTGGTGATCGTGTAAACAAATATCACTTGACAACTAATAATATTGCATTTAATGTTAATTACAGTAATCCAGAAGTTGTTAATATTAGAGATAAAAGTGCTGGCGTTAATGTAGCAAATGCTGTAGTTGTGCTTACATCAAACAATATTGTTTATGTAACCAACATGGCCATCAATACGGCATTTAACTTTGCTAGCGCCAATGCTGCAAACCTACAATTAGTTGGTCAACAAACTGGTTTAACATACAATGTAGCAACATATGAACACAATGGTGGCACTATTAACGCTGCAACATCAAGTAGTGTAACACTTCGTATTGATGCTGAAAACGCAAGTAATCAAAATACAATTAATGGTTCTATTATTTTTATTACACAAGGAACTGGTGCTGGCCAAAATGCTACAATTTCCACATACAATGTTTCTACAAGAGTTGCAAATATTTCTGGCACTTGGACAACAACACCAGATACAACATCACATTATGGTATTGGAAGATTAACTTCTGATGCTGCAGGCTCAGTTGCTGGTATTTTTAGTATTCCAAGTGGCACATTCCGTGTTGGTGAAAAACAATTTAGATTAACTGATACTAGCTCTGGTGACATTCCAAGTTCATCTACAAATGGCGATACATCATTCTTTGCTCAAGGTTTGTTACAAACCAAAGAGGAAATTGTTCTTTCAACTATTTCTCCAACAATACAAAGAACTGCTGTAAGTGATAATCGTGTGCTTACAAATCAAGGAAATATTTCAAGAGTTGTACAAACATTACCGCCAATTAATTGGGCGGATCCATTATCTCAAACATTTTTAATTAGTCCATTGCAATACCCGCAAGGTATTTTCTTGTCTAAAATAAGACTTTGCTTTAAGACAAAAGATGATACAATACCTATAACATTACAACTTCGTCCAACAGTTAATGGGTTTCCGTCAAGTTCTGTTGTATATCCATTTTCAACTGTTTCGTTAACACCAGATAGAGTTAAAACTTCAGCAAGTCCAAGTATGTCAGACTCAAGTAAGTTTACTGAGTTTGTGTTTGATTCACCTGTGTATTTACAACCAGGCGAACATTCATTTGTTATTCTTGCTAATTCAAATAAGTATGAATTGTATGTTGCAGAGGTTGGCAAACTAGATATTGTGGCTGGCCGTCAAATTTCTGAACAAGCATACGGCGGATCTTTATTCTTATCACAAAACGGATCAACATGGACTGCCGATCAAACTTTAGATATGATGTTTCAATTATATCGCAGTAGTTTTAGCACAAGTGCAACAACAGCACAGTTTCATGTAACAACACCATCAACAGTTATACCATATGATGTTATATGTTTAATTACGTCAGATATAACAGTTGCCAATACATCTTTATCTTATCAGTTTAATTCTGAAAAGGCTGATGGTTCTGGTTTTGCAGGTCTAACATCAATAACACCATTGAAAAATTTAGAAATTTATGATGGCATTGGTAGAAAATTAAGCAATACTGGAAATGCAACAACTAGCACAAGTAACACATTTACTCTTGTTGGTTCAATGTCTTCTTTAAGTAATGATGTTTCGCCGATAATTGATGTATCTCGTATGGCAATTTTGACAATTGAAAATGAAATCAATAATCTTGGCCTTGCTAACTCTGATATTGTTGTTTCTAACGTTGGTTCTGGTTATGCAAATTCAACTGATGTAACAGTAACTATTTCTGGTGGCGGTGGTTCAGGTGCAACTGCTGTAGCAAATGTTGTGTCTAACACAGTTAATGCGGTTTACATTACAAATGCAGGTTCTGGTTATACAAGTTCACCAACAATTACATTAACAGTTGGTGCTGGTGGCGGATCTGGTGCTATTGTGACTTATAATGGTGAAACTGAAAAATCTGGTGGTAATGCAACTGCTCGTTATCAAACTCGCCGTGTTACACTTGCAGATGGATTTGATTCTGGCGATTTGCGTGTTTATTTAACTGCAAATAAACCATCAGGCACAAATATTCATGTGTATTATAAAATTCTTTCTGCATCTGATCCAGATATATTTAATAATAAGAGTTTTCAACTAATGGCAGAACTTGGTAATTCTAACTTTGTTTCATTAAATGAAAATGATTTCAGAGAGTTAACATTTGCGCCTGGTATTAACGGAATTGCAAACAATTCAGTTTCATACACATCCGCAGGAACAGCATTTACAACGTTTAGAACTTTTGCAATTAAAATTGTTATGTCTAGTTCTAGCACTGGTATTGTTCCACGAATTGCTGATATGAGAGCAATTGCATTACCAGCAGGATAGCATGAAACAAGTTAAAATAACAGACACTTCTTTTGTAAGAGATATTCATTCAAAAGCAATTCTAAATACTGACAGAAAAGGTTTAAATGAATATCTAATAAAAAGAGATATAGCAAAAAAGCAACAAAGTGAGAAAATTGAAACAAAAGAACGCCTGAATAGGTTAGAACAAGATATACAACAAATTAAAGAATTACTTCTAAAAATGAGTCAATAAATGGCAATTAATCAATTAAGCACAGCTAATACCTTTGAACAGTGGTTAATCGCCACTCAGTCACTCATTGCATTTGCTAATTCACTTACAGATGCTGCGCCCGGTAGCTCATTTACTGCGAACACATCAGAATACATCATTACTGGTAATTTGACGGTTGGTAATACAGTTACTTGTGTTACAATGAATACAGATGTAATTATTTTTGATGATGGCACTAGATTATCCTCAAATGTTCAAATTGTAAACGCATATGCACATTCTAACGCAGCATTTGATAAAGCCAATTCAGCCAATGTTTTAGCACAATCTGCGTTTAATACAGCAAATAATGGAATCATATTTACACAAGCTGTATATGATTATGCTAATGGCATTACTGCTGGTATAAGCAGCTCGTTAAATGTTTTAAATTCAAACACTGCTACAATAGGTAACTTGCATATTACTAAAACTTTGACAGAAGCGGTTACAAATACAGGCTCAGTATCTACAAATACAGCTAATATTAATTTAGCATTGACAAACGTTTTTGACATAACTTTAGCAAATAATGTAACTTTTACTTTTATAAATCCACCAGCAGCTGGTATAACTAAAAGTTGCACTATAGTTTTAAGACAAGATGCAACTGGTAACAGAACCGCGACTTTTGCTAATACTAAATATACAGATGGAGTACAGCCAGTTCTTTCAACTGGCGCAAATCAAATTGATGTTTTATCATTCTTTACATTTGATGGTGGAACAAATTATTTTGGAACATTTGCTATGGCCAATGTAGCTTAAGGAGGGTTAAAAAATGGCTTTAACAAAAATTGTTGACTGTTACCTTTATTGTGGTTTTACCGAAGATGCTCAAGCTTGCTTTGATTTTAAAAAATGGCTTGAAGATAACAATGTTGATTTTCAACTTTTATTTTACGCAGATAATTCACAACACAAAGGGGTATTTGATGCATTAAATAGTTGGTGGCCTGATCTTGAATCAGAAAATAAACTAAGTAAATTTCCTATTTTTGTTTATACTGAGATTCACGATGATTTAACACCAGCCAAATATCCTCGTAAATTTTTTAAATCAACTGCTGAAATTCAAACTTCAAATTTTTTAACCCAATATCAATTGGGAAGATAACAAATGCCTTTAGCTGCTAGATTACGCAGGGCATTAGCACCAGCTGGATCTGCCACTTTTAATAGCAGTGGTAATTATCAAATACCACTTGGCGTTAGACGAGTTAATATTTCTGGCCGTGCCGGCATAGGAAGTCCAGGCAGCGCTGGAAATCCAGGAACAGCTGGAAATCCGGGAACAGCTGGAAATCCAGGTGCAATTGGTAATCCTGGTAATCCTGGTAATAATGGTCCTGGCGGCGCTGGCGGCCCTGGCGGCTCAGGTGGCCCAGCTGGTAATCCTGGTAATTCTGGTACATCTGGTCAACCCGGTAATCCAGGAAATTATGGATTGAAAGGTGCAGGTGGCGCAGGAGGTGCTTCCGGTGCTGGTAATAAAGGCACTGATGGTACTAAGGGCACCAAAGGTAATGATGGTACTAATGGCGCTGGCGGCACAGCAGGTACAGGCGGCGCAAAGGGCCTTAAAGGTACTGATGGTAATCCTGGCAATCCTGGTTCTAAAGGCAATGATGGTAATAATGGCACCGCCGGCAACGCAGGTGCTGCAGGCGGCGGTGGCTTGGGCGGCCCAGCAGGCGGTGTAGGCCCTCTTGCGTTTAATACTTTTATATCTTCTCCTGGCCAGATCGAATCGATCAATGGTGAATCTGGCGGTTCAGGAACAGCAGGCTCAGCTGGGACAGGCGGCAATGGCGGCTCAGGCGGCGGCGGCGATGCTACGTTTAATTTGGATGGATTTAATGCTCAAGGATATAACGCAGGCGGCGGCGATGGTGGTGTAGGTGGCAATAGTGGTGGCCCAGGTGGCGGTGGTGGTGCTGGTGCTGGTGGTAACCCTGGTGGCGCTGGTAATTCTGGTAATAATGGTATTGGTGCTAATTTTGGTGCTCCTGGCATTCCTGGCGGCGATGGCGGTGATGGCGCTAATGGCAATCCTGGTGAAGATGGCAATCCTGGTGAAGATGGCACCGGCGGCGGCCCAGGATCACCTGGAAGTCCTGGCGGTGAGGGCTCTAATGGCAGTTCAGGTAATCCTGGTGATGCTGGCACTCCTGGTAATGCTGGCAATCCCGGTAATGCTGGCAATCCTGGCAATCCTGGCAGTCCTGGCACATCTGGCAGTGCTGGTACATCCGGCAATCCAGGTGCTGCGGGTAATCCAGGTGCTGCGGGTAATCCAGGTGCTGCGGGCACCTCTGGTGCCATTGGTGCTGCAGGTAACTCTTCATCTTTTGGTACTTTAGCAACATTTACTGGTATCACAAGTCCCGCTGGTAATGCTGGTAGTGCTGGTACTGGTGGTAGTGCTGGTACTGGTGGAACAGGTGGCTCTGGCGGCACTGGAGGTTCAGCTGGCAATCCAGGAAATATTGGTTCAGTTGGTAATACTGGAGAACCTGGTAACGCTGGCGCTGGCGGTGCTGGTGGAACCGGTGGTCCCGGTGGTAATGCGGGTAATCCTGGTAATCCTGGTAATCCTGGTACAGCTGGCGGTTCTGGGACTGCTGGCAAGGGCGGCAACAAGGGACTCAAAGGTAATGGCGGCACGGCTGGCAATCCTGGTACACAAGGTACAGGTACTAAAGGTAATCCTGGTAATAATGGCGTCGGCGGACCAGGCGGTGCATCCGGACCAGGCGGCGCTGCTGGCACTGCTGGCACTGCTGGCACTGCTGGCAATCCAGGAGGCTCTGGCGGTGGCGGCGGCGGTTTTGAAAATATATCCAATCTTTTTTATTCAGCTAGTCCTTTTAATGTTACGTTGTTGACTGCGGCTAACGCCGGAAATCCAGGAACAGGAACAGGATCTAATGGAGCAGGTGGCCCCGTTGATACACCTGGTGGTTCTGGTAGTGCTGGTACTGGTGGCACTGGTGGTGAATCTGGCACTGGTGCCAGTAATGCTCCTAACTCTTGGCCAGGCCAGGATGCTCCTAACTCTTGGCCTGGCAAGGCTGGCGAAGATGGCAATGATGGTGTCGGTGTCCCTGGTGAACCTGGTACCGGTGCTAATTTTGGCAATCCAGGCACTGATGGCGGTCCTGGGACTGCTGGTTCAGGTGGTCTACCTGGCGACTCTGGCAATCCCGGTACAGATGGTTTTGGCGGTAATCCTGGAAATTCTGGCAATTCAGGATCACCAGGAGGTGCCGGAACAATTGGTTTATCTGGTAATCCTGGTGCTTCAGGTAATCCTGGCACCGGAGCTACCTCTGGTACAGCTGGTAATCCGGGAACAGCTGGTAATCCAGGAACAGCTGGTAATTTGGGAACGGCAGGAAATCCAGGAACTGCTCTTACTCCTCCGACCGGAAATAGTAATGTCAATGTAACATCTCGAGCAACATACGGCGTAACTGTAGGAACAGGAACATCACCCGGTTTTGTAACAGTATCTTGGAATAGACAATAAATATGGCTAATTATATTTTTGCTCCAATGGCAACATTTGGAGTTTCTGAACATCCTTTTGTCACTTGGAACGATGCGCTTAATGATGATGAAATTAATAAACTAGTAGACTATTGTAATACTTTAAAATTTCAAAAAGCAACAGTTGGCATGGGTGAAGAGACTGCAACTGTGACAAAAATAAGAGAATCTAAAGTTGCATGGATTGACAATACACATGAAAGTAGATGGATTTATGACAGACTAGCATATGTTGCAAGAGGACTAAACGGTCAATTTTATAAATTTGATTTGTATGGTTTTTCAGAACATATGCAATTTACAGTATATGAAGAAGACTCTGGTGGACATTATACTTGGCATATAGATTCTGGAGGCGGTAGTCATTCAACTCCTCCAAGAAAACTATCTTTAGTATTACAACTATCTGATCCTTCTGAATATGAAGGCGGTGATTTAGAAATTTTTACTTCTTCTGAACCAACCAAAATTGATAAAAAAAAAGGCTTAATTGCTGCATTTCCAAGTTATACATTACATCGTGTAACTCCAATAACAAAAGGAACTCGCAGAAGTTTAGTCGTTTGGGTAACAGGACCAGCTTTTAAATGAAAAAAACAACATATGAAAATTTTGTTGGCGTTTACGACAACTACTTTAGTGAAGAATTTTGTGATAACTTAATTGAACATTTTGAATGGTGTCAAAGAAGTAATAAAACATATTCTCGGTCAGAAAAAGAAAATATTAAAAAAGACGAATCTACAAATTTAAATCCAAATAGTATTCAAGAAATTGAATATGCACATCCAAATGTTTCAAATTACATAACTGAGTTTAATAATGTTTTTTGGGATGAATGTTATGCAGATTATTTAAAAAATTATAGTACATTGTCTAGTTATGATTTGCATACAATTTATTCTTATAAAGTACAAAAAACAGTTCCATCTGGCGGATATCATATTTGGCACTGTGAAGACGGATCAAAATTGTTTTCACGCCGAGTTGGCGTCTATATTTTATATTTAAATGATGTTGAAGAAGGTGGTGAAACGGAGTTTTTATATTTTTCTAAACGAATTTCAGCTAAAAAAGGAAGACTGATTGTTTTTCCTCCTAATTTTCCATGGACACACAGAGGTAATCCTCCGTTGTCTGGCGTAAAATATATTATGACAGGTTGGACTGAATTTAATTAAAAAAATATAAATAAGTATTAATGCCGAGTTCTAGAAGGAGCGAAGATGGCAATTCAAATAAACGGAACCACTGTTGTTGATGACAGTAGAGTCCTTCAAAATTTAGGCTCTGCACTTACCGTAGCAAACGGTGGCTCTGGAGCAACTACCCTGACTGGTGTTCTTAAGGGCAATGGCACTTCTGCTTTTACAGCAGCAACTGCTGGCACAGACTATGTGGCTCCGGCAACTGCCACGACATTTACGGCAACTCAAACTTTCTCAGGTTCTACAAGCGTCTTGGCCGCTGCTTTGTCAAACGCCGGGGAGGTTGTTACTTTTTCTGCCATCGCTGCCACAGGCACAATCAACTACGATGTGACCACCCAATCGGTGCTGTATTACACCTCCAACGCATCGGCCAACTGGACGGTGAACTTCCGCGCATCTAGCGGCACGAGTTTGAATTCGGCAATGTCCACCGGGCAGAGCGTCACAGCGGCGTTCTTGGTAACTAACGGGGGCACTGCTTACTACAACAGCACCGTACAAGTTGACGGGACAACCATCACTCCTAAATGGCAAGGAGGAACTGCTCCAACCAGCGGTAACGCGAGTAGCGTAGACATCTACTCCTACACGATAATCAAAACAGCCAACGCCACATTTTCGGTGTTTGTCTCGCAAACCAGATTTGCATAAGGAAGCAACAATGCCTTTGCTTGGAACACGTGGAGCGGCTTCTGCACGAGGGTTTGGGTTTGCAGGAATTGGTCGCCCGGGCGCTCCAACTATTGGAACCGCAACAGCGACGGGCACATCGACTGCGACGGTTTCGTTCACAGCGCCCGCATTTAATGGCGGTTCGCCGATTACTGGATATACGGCTGTTTCCTCTCCCGGAGGAATCACGGGAACTGTGTTTGGCGCGGGCTCAAACACAATTACAGTCTCCGGGCTCAACGCCGGCACGACCTACACATTCACCGTGTTTGCAACGAATGCGTTGGGCAACGGTCCATCAAGCGCCTCTAGCAACAGCATCACGACGCAAGTCCCGTCTGGTTCCTCAACCTATACGTCCGCTGGCGTGTTCTCTTGGACTGCTCCGGCCGGCGTGACAAGCGTTTCTGTTGTTTGTATCGGTGGCGGCGCTCACGCTCGCGGACCGGGATACGGACGCGGCGGCGACCTATCATACGCAAACAACATTGCAGTCACACCCGGAGCTACCTACTCGGTACAGGTTGGTCAGCCTTCCTATGGGTTCTCAAGTACAAGTGATTACGAAAACTCATACTTCAGTTGGTGTTATGCGCGGGGTGGTGGGCAAAGCGTCGGCAACATCAGGGATGGCGGTGGGGATGGTGGGGGCGCAACGGGGTCGTGGGGCGGTGGGTCAGGCGCTGGCGGCTATACCGGGAACGGCGGTTTAGGGGGGCGTTACTATGGTGAAAACGGCACTGCAGGATCGGGCGGCGCAGGTGGTGGCGGTGGTGGTCAAAGCGGTACAAGCGAGCCAGAAGGCGGCGGCGGCGGTGGCGGTGTCAACGTTTACGGGCTAGGAACGTCTGGCGCAGGCGGCGCTTTTGGTACGGGTGGATGGGGTTCCCCACCGGGAGGCACAGGCGGTGGCGGCGGTTCCTCCGGCGGCTCTGGTCAAACTGGCTACTCCACTCCGGAGGAGTCGGGCTACACAAGAACAGAGGGGGGAATGGGCGGCAGCTATGGCGGTGGCGGTGGCGCTACAAATGAAGATGGTGGAAACGCATATTCGGGTGCTGTTCGCATCATTTGGCCCGGCACAACCCGTCAGTTCCCTTCGACCAATACATAGGAGATTAACAAATGACAATGTTTATTAAGCTGAAAGACGGAAAACCAACAGACCATCCCCTGATCGAGCAAAACTTCAAAGAGCTTTTCCCAAATATCCAATACCCTGCTTACTACACTCCTGAGTTCGTTGAAGCTCTTGGGTTTGGGCTTTGGGATTTTTCTAATAAGCCTCAGTTGGGCCGTTATCAAAAAGCTGTCGAAGTAGCGCCGGTAAAAAATGCGTCTGGTATTTGGCGACAGACTTTTGAAATTGTTGAAATGTCTGAGGAAGAACAAGCCGAAACAGACAAACTTAAAGCTGACGAAGTTCGCCATCGTCGTTCTTTTAAGCTGGCGCAGTCGGATTGGACTCGACTTGACGACGCCCCGTTGACTAATGAGCAAAAATTAAAGTGGGCTACTTATCGCCAAGCCCTGCGCGATGTCCCGCAGCAAGCCGAGTTTCCCTGGAACACACAGTGGCCCGTGAAGCCATGATTAAAAAAATATTAATAAGTATTAATGCCAAGTTTTAGGAGAAACAAAAATGGCAATTAAAGTAAACGGAACTATCGTCATCAATGATAGTAGAGTCCTTCAAAATTTAGGTTCTCCAATTACCGTATCTAATGGCGGTACAGGCTTGAGCTCCTTTACTTCCGGCGGCATTCTATATGCATCTTCCTCAAGTGCGCTGACCACGGGGAGTGCGGTAACTTATGACGGCACTACGTTTGGAACAACGGGTGCAACAAATTTAGGAACTGCAGCAGTAGCCAATAAAATTGGTCTTGGCACGACAAATCCAGACGCAAGTTTCAAGGTCACGATTAGTGGCAACAGCGGCTCGACATCGCCGGGTATCTTTTTTGATGACCAAGCAGCAAGCCCAAAAAACTATGTGCTTTACACTAATGGCAATAAGAATTTTGTTTTAAGAAATCAAACTGATACGTCAGACATTTGGACGGCAACCCCTACCGGCAACCTCGGCCTCGGGGTGACGCCGAGTCCTTCGGGGTTTGGTGCTGGAGTTGGCGTTGCATTCGATATTTCCACTGTTGGAACGCTTATTAGCGCGGCTTCTGTAGTTGGTGTTGGTACAGATATAGGAAGAAATTATTACTACAATGGTACTAATAATATTTACAAAGTAAACGGAGGCGCTAGTAAGTATTCACAAAGCGCGGGAATCCACTCTTGGCACACCGCCCCCGCAGGCACCGCAGGCAACGCGATTTCGTTCACACAGGCGATGACGCTGGATGCGAGTGGGCGGCTGGGGGTGGGATTAACAAATCCGGATTCAATGGTCGAAGTAAATTCGTCTACAAATGCGCATGCAAGATTTAAGGTCAATTACAACGGCAGTGCGCTTGCATATTTTGGTTCTTATTCTGGAATTGTCGGAAGCGGGAATGCGACAGACACTATGTTGTCCTCGCAAGCTGTTCTTGCGTTTGGCGCTGGCGGCACAACCGAACGCGCACGCATCACGGCGACGGGAGAATTTCTGGTTGGTGGCACTTCAACTGTCGGAGGTTCTAAGTTTTTAGTGGCTGGTGTTAGCAGTGCAGCCCCTGCGGTATGTCAGGGTGCATCTGGGGGTGGTGCGTATCTTGACTTTTTTAATAATGGTGCGACTTCAAACAAGTTTCGCATTGGGCAAGGGTTTTCTTCTGCAAGTGACAATATTGCACTTTTATACAATGACGCAAACGCCGCTTTGGTTTTTGGCACTAACAACGCCGAACGCGCACGCATCACGGCGGCAGGAGATGTCGGCATCGGGACGAGCAGTCCGGGTCAGAAGTTAGAAGTTGCGGGAAATATCTTCGTTAACACTAGCGGCAATCCGTATGCAGAAATTAAAACTTCTGGTGCGGGAAATAACCCGTACTTAAAACTGACTGCCGATACAAACAACTGGATTGTCCAAGGCACATTCTCAAACGCTAACGATGAGTTGATGTTTCAGTACAACTCGTCAACTTTGATGGCGTTGACAAAAGATGGGAATTTGGGGGTGGGGACGAGCAGTCCGCAGGCTATTAGCGCGACCTATCGCACGATAGAGGGGTCTGGGGCAGATGGGGCATATCTACTGCTGAAGCGCACGTCGGCCACCGCAGTTACGGCAGAATTGGCGGCAGATGGTGGTGCTGCTTATTTATCATCAAAGACAAACCACCCAATTATTATCCGCACCAACGACACCGAACGCGCCCGCATCACCAGCGGGGGGGATGTCGGCATTGGAACGAGTTCGCCTGCTTATAAGTTGGATGTTAGCGGCAGCGCTTTCGCAAGCAATTGGTATGCGCCCGATACTGCTTTTACGGTCGGCACGGTCGGCGGCGGCGTTGGCATCATCGGCTACGGCTCAACGGGGTCGGCCGGCACAACCAATACGCTGCTGTTCCAAGCCAATGGCGAGAAGATGCGCCTCGACTCCTCCGGCAACCTCGGCATCGGGACGAATTCGCCTGCACAGAAACTTCATGTCGCAGGAAATTTCCGCACCACAAATTGCCTTATTGAAAACACCAGCACCAATGTAAATTTTGGAACGACTACGGCTGGTTACTTGGCGTTTCTTGCTGGCTCCGGCGTCGAACGCGCTCGTATCGCCGACAGCGGGAATGTTGGCATTGGAACTACGAATCCTGGAACAAAATTTCATGTGGTTGGCACTGACTCATTAACTAATGGTTGGACAAGAGTTGCTATATTGCAAGGTTCTTATCCAGTACTAATTTTTCACAGTACCGCTGCACAAAATAAATTTGGTGGCATAGGTTATGATTCTGGCACAAGCGACGGGTGGAGGTTTTGGGGCAATGCATCAACATCTGATGTGTCTGCAACTACGCCACTATTTAATATTTTGAATAATGGTAACGTTGGCATTGGAACGGCGACTCCGGGAGCGAGGTTAGACGTAGCAGGTGATATTCGTGCAACAAGCAATATCACAGCATATTATTCAGATGATAGATTAAAAACAAGGCTAGGTAATATTGAAAACGCACTTGACAAGGTTTGCTCATTGACCGGTTTCTATTATGAAGCAAATGAATTAGCACAAAGTTTGGGCTATAAACCAAAACGTGAAGTTGGTCTTTCAGCACAAGACATGGAAAAAGTATTACCTGAAATTGTAACCGCTGCACCAATAGATGAAAAATATAAAACCATGTATTACGAAAGAGTATCAGCATTGTTAGTTGAAGCAATCAAAGAAATTGCCAGCGAGATAAAAGATATTAAAAAACGTTTAAGAGATTAATACATGGCACTAAACGCATCCGGACCCATTAGTTTAGCAGGTGCAACTGCAGGTGAATCTATTGCAGTAGAACTTGGTCTAAGTTCTACAGGACAAATATCTCTAAATGACGCCGCAGTAAGAACTTTGGCAGGAGTAGCATCTGGAGCAATAACGATGCCTACTAATTTTTATGGTAAATCTAATGCTCCGCTTGTTTATTTGGATGGTTCGTTAATTAACACAAACACTTATGTATTTTACACCGGCGGTCACAGAACCATAACAATTGGCGGTAGTGCTAAGGCGGTCACATTTACACTTTGGGGCGGCGCAGGCGGAAATGGAGCATATAGCGGAGGCTTCCAAAGTGGCAGCGGCGGATTTGCACAAGGCACCGTGACACTACAGCCCGGAACAAATTATTACCTGCATGTTGGTGGTGGCGGTAGCGGGCCCGATGCTCCTAATTACGCCCCTGGCGGTCTCGGTGGTTGGCCCAATGGCGGTTTTGGAACAAGGGGAGACGCCAGTGGTGCCGGCGGTGGTGGCATGAGCATGTTATCTACTTCGACTTTTTACGCAGGTATGTCGTCAACTTTAATTTTATTAATTGCGGGTGGCGGTGGAGGTACTTGCGGATACTTTGGCAGCGCCGGCGCCGGCGGAGGCGGTTCTGGCCAAGACGCCAGCAGCGGTGGCTCCACTGGCGGGACTCAATTCGGTGGTGGAAACTCATACACCTACAACGCCCCCGGGTCTTATTTGCAAGGTGGTAACGGCTCAGGACAAAGGGCCGACGGCAATGATGATGGCGGCGGCGGTGGTGGCGGCTACTATGGCGGCGGTGGCGGCACAAGTGATGCAAGGCCCGCCGGTGGCGGCAGTGGTTACATAAACGCAGGACTCGTAAGTAGCGGTATCTTGATCACGGGCAGCTACGCTACCGCTCACAACCCCGGTACGTTGCTGGCTGGTTTCGCTTCTGGCAAAGTAGATATTGGTGGCACTGTTCAAAGCGGCAATCATGGTCTTGCTTTGATTACTTTTTGATTACTTTTTCTTGACAAAAATTATGAAAATTCAAATGTTCATCAATGCCGTTGTTACTTCGTGCATCTTTGGAACTGCCGTAACAGGTGTATTCTCACTGGTGTAGTTTTTGCTGGCAAAAATTCAATCTTTTCACGCACAAGTGATTGCACGTGAAACTAAATAAGAAAGGAAACTAAAATGACGACTCAAATTATATGGACTATCTCCGCTTTAAACTGCGTCCCGGAGACACCGCAAGGTGCTGATTATGTGACTGTGGTGCATTGGGAATGTACAGGTGTTAATGGCGAATACACGGCTCAAGTTTACAACACTTGCAGCTTCCCGATCACTCAGGGCGATTTCACGCCATATTCAAATTTGACTCAAGATCAAGTGCTGGGTTGGTGTTGGGCCAATGGAGTCGATAAGGCTGCAACCGAAGCCGCCGTGCAGCATCAGATCGACAATCAAATAAACCCGCCGATACTTTCTCCAAAACTACCATGGATTACTTCTCCTACAGCCAAATAAAGGAAAAAAAGTGAACGACACCAAAATTGAACTGACCCTGCCGCTCGTTAACGGCATCCTACAATATCTGGGCACTCGCCCGTATCAAGAAGTTTTTTCTTTGATTCAAGTTATTCAAGAGCAAGCAGCACCTCAGCTGCCAGCGCCTGAGAAGTCTGAGGCTGAGCTTCCACCGGCTATCATTAAGTCCTCTCCTCCTGCCGTCTAAGATGGCACATGAGACTCTGATTCAAGAAAGCAATTAAGAATTCTTTTTACGAGAGTAATATTTGACTTGAATTAAAATTGGTACCAAAAAATTTATGAAAGCATCGATTTAAAGTTTTTTTTAAAATTAAAAATTATAACTTCTCTTTTGACTAAATACCGTCTAAAGAGGAGACTGTATTTTGGCAGACTTTATTGAATTAGATATAGAATCTGGTGCTAACTTTGCAATGCAAATTGAAGTTACAAATAGTGATGAAACACCGCGAAGCTTGTCTAATCATACTATAACTTCTCAACTTAGAAAATCTTATTATTCATCCACAGCAACTGATTTTATCATTTCAATAACTGACTCTGCAAATGGTATTGTTGCTATGACTCTTACTGCTAACACAACTGCTAATCTTCGTGCTGGCCGTTATGTGTTTGATGTTGAAATGAATGATACGTCAAACAATTCTATTCAAAGAATATTTGAAGGAATTGCAACAGTCCTGCCTAACGTCACCAGATAAAAGGATAAAACAAAATGGCAAGAATATCAGTAAGAGCTGGCGTGCAAGGCGCTTCAGGTTATTCTGGTTATAGTGGAGATAATCCTGGCTCTAGTGGTTACTCCGGTAGATCCGGTTTTTCGGGTTCTGGTATCTCAGGTTACTCAGGTACCTCAGGTTACTCAGGCGTTTCCGGATATTCTGGTACTTCTGGATATTCAGGCATTTCTGGATATTCTGGCAATAGCACTTCAGGATTTTCTGGTTACTCTGGTTACTCAGGTTACTCAGGATTCTCTGGTATATCCGGTTATTCAGGATTCTCAGGTATATCCGGCTACTCTGGTGATTCTGGTTACTCAGGTATCTCAGGTTACTCTGGAATTAATGGCACTGTAGCATTTAGCGGCACCTCAGGTTACTCAGGCATTTCTGGATATTCTGGTACTTCTGGATATTCAGGCATTTCTGGATATTCTGGCAATAGTACTTCAGGCTTCTCAGGTTTCTCAGGTATCTCAGGTTACTCCGGTTTCTCAGGCATTTCTGGTTACTCTGGTATCTCTGGTTACTCTGGTATCTCAGGTTATTCTGGTTACTCAGGTATCTCAGGTTACTCTGGTACTTCTGGTTATTCAGGTATTTCAGGTTATTCTGGTGATAGCACTTCAGGATTTTCTGGCATTTCCGGTTTTTCTGGCATTTCCGGTTACTCCGGTTTTTCTGGCATCTCAGGGTTTAGTGGTTTTTCTGGCCAATCTGGTTTTTCTGGTGCTTCTGGTGCTTCTGGTTACTCAGGCATTTCTGGATATTCTGGCGATAGTACTTCAGGATTTTCCGGTTACTCCGGTTTTTCTGGCATTTCTGGTTACTCTGGCTATTCAGGTAATTCTGGTTATTCCGGTTTTTCGGGCCAATCCGGATTTTCTGGGTTTTCTGGTATCTCAGGTTATTCTGGCATATCTGGTTACTCTGGTGCTTCTGGTTACTCAGGCATTTCTGGATATTCTGGCGATAGTACTTCAGGATTTTCTGGTTATTCAGGCGTTTCTGGTTTTAGTGGTTTCTCTGGCTATTCGGGACAATCTGGTTTCTCTGGTTATTCAGGCGCTTCGGGATATTCTGGCCGTGATGGTCAGTTTGGCGGTGCATCATTCTACTACAAGTTTGACACTAAAACAGACACAGCAGATCCAGGCGCAGGACGTTTAAATGTTAATAATGCTACACTATCGTCAGCAACTACACTAACTATTCACGATCAAGACCGACTCCTCTCAAACATTTATTCGTTTCTTACAACAATTGACGATTCTTCAAGCCCAATCAAAGGCTACACTAAGATTACTGAAGAGGCGAATACTCTTAACTTTGTAATTTATGCTATTACTGGCACACATGTTGATGATACTTTACACTTCGATGTGCCTATTTCATATGTGTCTGGTGTTTCTACACCATTTTCAAATAGCACAAATGTTGTCATTACATTTACCGTAACAGGCGATAAGGGCGACCAAGGTATTTCTGGTTTCTCAGGTATCTCCGGTTACTCTGGTTTTTCAGGTATTTCTGGTTACTCAGGTATATCTGGTTTCTCTGGCATATCGGGTTATTCAGGTTTCTCTGGCATATCTGGATATTCTGGTTACTCAGGTGTCTCCGGTTACTCAGGTATATCCGGTTACTCAGGATTCTCTGGTATATCCGGTTACTCAGGATTCTCTGGTATATCCGGTTATTCAGGATTCTCAGGTATATCCGGCTACTCTGGTGATTCTGGTTACTCAGGTATCTCAGGTTACTCTGGTATATCCGGTTATTCAGGATTTTCTGGTATATCCGGCTACTCTGGTATTTCTGGTTACTCTGGCTATTCAGGTATTTCTGGTTACTCTGGTTTCTCAGGCCAATCGGGTTTTTCGGGCACTTCTGGTTATTCAGGTATATCAGGATTTTCAGGTATATCTGGATATTCAGGTGATAGCACTTCAGGTTACTCTGGATATTCTGGTATCTCAGGTTACTCTGGATATTCTGGTATCTCAGGTTACTCAGGATTCTCTGGTATATCCGGTTATTCAGGTACATCTGGTTATTCAGGTATTTCTGGTTACACAGGCTCTCGCTCATATTCTGTAACAAACAGTGGATCTAGTGCATATGTAATTGATGGGTCAAATAATCCAACTTTATATTTGCTTCGTGGTTTTTCTTATATTTTTAATGTAAACGCATCAGGTCATCCATTTTGGATTAAAACTGCTGCGGTTACAGGCACAGGCAGCGCATATAGTAGTGGCGTAACTAATAACGGAGCAGCAGTTGGCGTAATTATTTTTGCTGTGCCGTATGATGCACCGAGCACATTATATTATATTTGTCAATATCACGGTGGTATGGTTGGTACCATTTCAATTAGTGATCTTGGTCCAAGTGGTTACTCAGGTATATCAGGTTACTCAGGTATATCAGGTTACTCAGGTATATCCGGTTACTCAGGTATCTCAGGTTATTCCGGCATATCTGGTTACTCTGGTATATCCGGTTATTCAGGATTCTCTGGTATATCCGGTTACTCAGGATTCTCTGGTATATCCGGTTATTCTGGTATTTCTGGTGCTTCCGGTCCATCAACTACAATTAATGCTACAAATGACACATCTACAGCTTCAGATTTTTATCCAGTATTTGTTGCTGCAACTGGTTCAAATCAAACCGCAACTGCATCATCATCTAAACTTTATTTCAGACCTTCAACTGGTAAACTAAGCGCCACTGATTTTAATGCGCTCTCAGATGTAACTTATAAAGAAGATATTCAACCAATTCAAAATGCATTGAATAAAATATTGGATCTTCGTGGTGTTTCATATATAATGAAAGATTCAAAAGAAAAATCAATGGGTGTTATTGCTCAAGAAATTGAAAAAATTATGCCTGAAGTTGTTTCGCAAAATAGTGATGGTCTAAAAACAGTTGCGTATAACAGAATTATTGCTGTTTTAATTGAGGCTGTTAAAGAACAACAAGAAATAATTAATGACATTTATAAGAAACTAAGATGAGTGTAACATTAAGTAGCCTATTAGGCTCTGGTATATCTGGTTATTCTGGTTATTCTGGTCAAGGACCATCTGGTTATTCTGGATACTCTGGTATTTCGGGATTTTCAGGAAGATCAGGATATTCAGGATTTTCTGGTATCTCTGGTTACTCAGGTATATCAGGTTACTCAGGCATTTCCGGATATTCTGGTATCTCAGGTTATTCAGGTATCTCCGGTTATTCAGGTATATCTGGTTTCTCTGGTATATCTGGTTTCTCTGGTATATCCGGTTACTCAGGATTCTCAGGTATATCCGGTTATTCTGGATATTCTGGTATCTCAGGTTATTCAGGTATCTCAGGTTACTCTGGTGTCTCTGGTTATTCCGGCATATCTGGATATTCAGGTGATAGCACTTCAGGTTACTCTGGATATTCTGGTATCTCAGGTTACTCAGGATTCTCTGGTATATCCGGTTACTCAGGATTCTCTGGTATATCCGGTTATTCTGGTTACTCTGGTATCTCTGGTTATTCCGGCATATCTGGTTACTCTGGTATCTCTGGTTATTCCGGCATATCTGGTTACTCTGGTGATTCTGGATATTCAGGTATATCTGGTTTCTCTGGCATATCTGGTTATTCTGGATATTCTGGTGATTCTGGATATTCTGGTTATTCTGGTATATCCGGTTATTCTGGATATTCTGGTATATCCGGTTACTCAGGTATCTCAGGCACTTCAGGTTATTCTGGTGATAATCCAGGTTCTAGTGGTTATTCTGGTTTCTCTGGCTTTGGTTTATCTGGTTATTCTGGTATATCTGGTTATTCTGGTGCTTCTGGCCCATCAACTATAATTAATGCTACAAATGATACATCTACAGCTTCAGATTTTTATCCAGTATTTGTTGCAGCCACCGGCTCAAATCAAACTGCAACTGCATCATCATCTAAACTTTATTTTAGACCATCAACTGGCGAATTAAGCGCTACTGATTTTAATACTTTATCGGATTTATTATATAAAGAAGATATTCAACCAATTTATAACGCATTAAACAAAATACTTGACATTCGTGGTGTTTCATATATAATGAAAGACTCTAAGAAAAAACATCTTGGTGTTATCGCTCAAGAAGTTGAATCAATTATACCTGAAGTTGTATCTGAAAATTCTAATGGAGCTAAATCAGTTTCTTATAACAATATTATAGCTGTTTTAATCGAGGCTGTTAAAGAACTAAAAGAGGAAATTGATAAATTAAAGAAATAAAATTTTGGAATTATTATGAAATACAGTGTGGTGATACCGACATATAATCATTGTGATGATTTTCTTAAACCATGTATTGAATCTATCGTTCAGTATACCGATTTAGAAGATGTAGAAATAATTATATCTGCTAATGGGTGTACTGATAATACAAAAGATTACCTAAACGATCTTAAATCTTTCATACCAAATCTAAAAGTGATTTGGTCTGATGAACCACTTGGTTATCCAAAAGCTACAAATCTTGGTATTTTAGCTTCTTCTGGTGAAAAAATAATTCTTCTCAATAACGATACTAAATTTTTAAATCAAGAAAAAAATACTTGGTTAAATTTATTAGCATCTGGCTTTGATAATTCAAAATGTGGTATAACTTGTGTGGTAAAAGAATACTCACGAGTAATGCAAAAAGATTTTGCGGTATTTTTTTGTGTAATGATTGATCGTAAAGTTTTTGACACAATTGGTTTACTTAATGAAGAATATGGCACAGGCTCTGGTGAAGATATGGAGTTTTGTATTTTAACTGAGGCTGCGGGTTTTGAAGTTGTCGAAGTTTCAAGTAAAATAAAACTTAATAAAAAATACTTTACTGGTTCATTTCCAATCTATCATCTTGGCGAAGGCACAGTTCACGATAATAAATTAGTGCCTAATTGGAAAGAAATATTTTTAAAGAATGCAATTAGAGTTGCAACTAAGTATAATCAAGATTGGAAAAAAGAAAAAAATATGAATCACCTTAAAATAGGCATTATAACACCATTATACAATGATATTGAACATATTTTTCATGCCATTAATTCTGTTAAAACACAAAATATGGGAAATGTTGTTCATTATATATACGATGATTGTTCAACTGATGGTGTAGAAAAAGGATTACAAGAACTTTTATTTGCAAACACATCTTTAGTTTACATTAAAGGCGAACAAAATAAAGGACAAGCTTACGCAAGAAATCGAGCAATTGAATCTGCGCTTGCTGTTGGTTGCGATTACATTGCATTTTTAGATTCAGATGATGTTTGGTTTCCAAATCATTTACAAAGAGCCTTAGAAACTTTACAAACACAAAACTGTAATGTTGTTTATTCAACACCGCAATTTTGTGATGAAAACGGCAATGTTCTTTTTCCTTATAATATTGTTGTGCCACATACATTTATTGGTAAACAATTAAGACACAACAATTTTATTTGGATATCAAGTGTAGTTGCTAATGCACGGTGTTTTTTAGATACAAAATTTGATGATACAATAAACAGTGTTGAAGATTGGGATATGTGGTTAAGATTATATGAAAAAGGCCATGTGTTCTTTAAGGATTCAGAAATTACTATTCGTTATTTGGTTAGAAACAATACTGAAGCATCTAAAGGTGCCTCAAAAATGAATTTATTTTGGCAAAAACATCAACAATTACCATCTTTAAAATTACATTTGGCCTGCGGCCATGATTATGATGAAAATTATATTAACATTGATTTATATGCACCTGAAGATGCTAAATGCGATGTTCGTCTTGATGTACAAAAACTACCATATGATGACAATACTGTTGATGAAATTAAAGCGTTTCATATCATTGAACATTTTCATTTTTTTGAAATACAAGAGGTTCTCAAAGAGTGGTATCGTGTGTTAAAACCTGGCGGCAAATTATATCTTGAAACGCCAGACTTTTTAGAAACTTGCCGATCATTTGTTGAAGGTAATCCAGCAACCGGCATGGATATTGAACAGTGGCGTATTCTTTTATACGGACATTTTTTTGCTCATGCGTGGATACCAGGCCAAACACATAAATTTTTATTTACTGAAACACAATTAAGAGCAAATCTTGGTTGGGCTGGTTTTCAAACAGTTAACCGTGTTCGACCTGCATCTAAATATGTTATGAATGAAACACATCATTTGTTTTTGACAGTGGAAGCTTTTAAATGACCAACATATTATGTTCTATTTCGACCAGAGGCCGATATGACACAACTTTGCCAATGGCAATTCAATCAGTTATAACACAAACTTTAAAACCAAATAAGTTGGTTATTTTTGATGATAATGAACAACCAAAAGATATAAGAGAAATACAACACTATGAATATCTTTTTCGTATGTTGGATGAAAAAAATATCGAATGGCAAGTTATTTTTGGTCAGAAAAAAGGCCAACATTTTAATCATCAAATGGCCAATACCATGGATTATGAATGGGTTTGGCGTTTAGATGATGATACTATAGCTGATTCAAATGTTTTAGAAAATTTATATAAACATACCGCATCAGATGTTGGTGCTGTTGGTGGTTCTGTACTAACACCGCCATTTATTAAAGGATTAAATTCAACTGGTAAGATTGACGATATTGATGAACAAAATATTCAATGGGATTATATTAAAGATATAAAAGAAGTAGATCATTTACATTGTTCATTTTTATATCGTGCTGGAATACATGACTACAATTTAGGTTTATCTCAGGTTGCTCACCGAGAAGAAACACTTTTTACTTTTGGTTTAAAACAAAAAGGATATAAACTTCTTGTTATACCAAATACAGTAACTTGGCATTTAAGAAATCGAAATGGTGGCATTAGAACATTTCAAAAGGATATGTTTGACCATGATGAATATATTTTTAGAAATCATTTAGAGTATAAAGATAAAACAATCGTTGTTTTAAACTCTGGCATGGGCGATCATTTGGTGTTTACTAGTGTTTTACCATTAATAAAAAATGCTGCAGTATTTTCGTGTTATCCTGAAATAGTTCCAGGCAGAAGCATCGATGATGCTATGAGACTTTTTGGTGATTTAGATTGTTACAGTATTTACAAAAAAATGGATCAATGGAATTGGAAAAATTCTTTAGAGAAAGCTTTCAGAAAGATGTATGGTGTAAAATGATTATTATTTCTCCATACTCAAAAGAACTTAGAGATGGTAAAAAAAATCCAAAAAATTATCCATATTGGAAAGAATTAATATCTCTTATTCAAGAACCAATCATACAAGTTGGCATCGATGGTGAAGAGCAATTAGTTGAAAATTTTCGTAAAAATTTATCAATTACTGAGTTGCGAAACCTCATAAACGAATGTCGAATATGGATTTCAGTTGATAGTTTTTTTCAACATTTAGCTTGGAATTCTAACAAACCAGGTATTGTGCTTTTTGGACAGTCTGATCCTTTAATATTTGGTCATTCGGAAAATATTAATTTATTAAAAGATCGTTCGTATTTGCGTGAAAAACAATTTTGGTTATGGGAACAATGTGATTATAGAGAGGAGGCTTTTGTAAAACCGGCAGAAGTTCTAAAGTATTTGTGAGATAAATACACGATAAACGAAGGATTTTTATGGCTGCTCCAACAACAAGATTACAGTTTAAAGATTATTGTCTTAGAAGATTAGGTTGGCCAGTTATTGATATTAATGTAGATGACGATCAAGTTGATGATCGTATTGATGATGCCTTGAGTTTTTTCTATGATTACCACTATGATGGTACAGAAAAACTCTTTATGAAGCATAAAATTACTCAAACTGACATTGACCGCCGTTGGATTTATGCTCCCGATGCGGTTCTTTTTGTTATTGGTGTTTTACCGTTTGACGATTCAAATTCATCAGTTAACATGTTTGATCTTAGATATCAACTAAGACTGCATGATTTATATGACTTTACTTCAGTTTCTTATGTGTCTTATGAAATTACAATGCAACACATACAAACTTTAAATCTTCTTTTTTCTGGAAAACCACAATTTCGTTTTAATCGAGTGCAAAACAAAGTGTTTTTAGATATTGATTGGGAAAGAGATGTAGAAGTTGGTGACTATGTAATTATTGAGTGTTATCGTAAAATGAATCCAGAACTTGTTAATTTAACTGGCACAGTAAACCTTGTTTCTGGTAATACAACAGTCATAGGCACAGGAACAAAATTTGACCAAGAAATTGTTGAAAATGATTTTGTAAATTTTGGTGATGAATCACTTCAAGTTAGAACAATTAATTCACCAACAAATATTACACTTACGACAGCGCCAGCGGCATCAAATGCAACAGCAACAATGACAGTAACTGGTTTAACTGATGTTTTTGATAATCGTTTTTTAAAAGCATATGCCACTGCAAAAATTAAAATGCAATGGGGCTCCAATCTTAAAAAGTTTGCTGGTATTCAAATGCCAGGTGGTGTAACTCTTAATGGTCAACAAATTTATGATGAGGCTATAGAAGAAATTAAAAACTTAGAAGAACAAATGTATAATTCAACTAGTATGCCTAGTGAAATCTTGTCGGGATAATTTGTGGCCACTAATCTTTATTTCAATAATTTTCCTCAAAATCAAATAACACAAGAACAACTTCTTGTTGAAGATTTGGTTATTGAAGCTTTACAAATTTATGGCATGGATGTTTATTATTTGCCAAGAACTGTTCGAGCAAATAATGAAATTGATTATATTTATGGAGAAGATACTCTTAAAGAATATGTAACTGCACATCCAATCGAAATGTATCTTGAAAATGTGACAGGTATGGATGGTGAGGGTGATTTTATTTCTAAATTTGGTTTAGAAATTCGTGATGAAATATCGGTGTTGGTTTCTCGCAGAAGATTTCAATATGCAACTTCTCCGTCAGATTTAGAAAGACCAAGAGAAGGTGATTTAATTTATATTCCTCTTTTAAAGAATTTTTTTGAAATTATCTTTGTAGAACATGAAAATGATCAAGCAATGTTTTATACACTTGGTCGCGGCCGAGGTGGAAATGTTTATGTTTATGCTCTTAAACTAAAACAATTTGTATTTTCAAATGAAATTGTTGAAACTGGTGTTTTTGAAATTGATGAGCAAATTCGTGACAATTACAGTCGTACAAAAATTACATTAACAACTGGCTCTGGTCATTATGCTAATGGTGAAATAGTTTATCAAGGTACAAGTCTTGCTGCGGCAAATGCACAAGCTATTGTGCAAAGCTCCGATGTTATTAGCGCAAGTAAATATGTTAACATTATTCATGTTCAAGGAACATTTACTTCAGCAAATGTAATTGGTGAAAGTTCTGGTGCTGTTTGGACAGCAAATGTTGTATCAGATACAGCGACAATGAATGATGCGTTTGAAGATATTGTAGACAATAACCGTATACAAACAGAAAGTGATAGCATTCTTGATTGGACAGAAACCAATCCATTTGGTGAAACATAATGTTAGGTAATGAGTTTTTTAGCCATCGTACAATACGAAAAGTTGTAGTAGCTTTTGGTACTTTATTTAATGATCTTGTTGTTACAAGAACAACTCAAAGTGGCGTAAAAAAAGAATATTTTAAAGTACCATTATCCTATGGTGCAAAAGAAAAATACATCACTCGTATTACTTCTGATCCATCTTTAACAAAATCAATCGCTACACTTGTACCAAGAATTTCATTTAATTTAGATGGTTTATCTTATGATCCGACTCGTAAACAAATAACAACCATACAAAATTTTTCGGCAAATACTTCAACTGGACTTAAAACTCAATACGCTCCAATTCCATATAACTATGAATTTTCTTTATCAATCTATGTAAGAAATACTGAAGATGGCACACAAATACTTGAACAAATATTACCATTTTTTACACCAGATTTTACTGTAACTGTTGATTTTATTCCTAATATGAATAAAAAGTATGATTTACCAATTATACTTAATTCAGTATCATCTTCTATTGATTATGAAGGAGACATGTTAAGCACAAGATTAATTCTTTGGGATTTATCATTTACTGTTAAAGGATTTATTTGGCCACCAATTAAATCTGGTGATGTTATTCGTCAAGCAAATACAAATATTTTTATTGAACCACAAAATTTAGATGGACAAGTTGTTTACGTTGATTTTGCAAATGGGACTTCACAGTTTCAAAGGTCTGAAACTATTCGTGTAGATGATCGTCAATTAACAGGCAAAGTTCTTTATTTTAGTAATAGTAATACAGGCACTTTAATTGTTGGTAACTTAAACAAATATCTTGAAGTTGGAGACAAAGTTGTTGGTGATTTAAGTAATGCCTCATTTACAATTTCAACTTTAGATTCTACACCATTAAAACAAGTGCAAATTATAACAACACCATTGCCAAACACTGCTGATCCAGATGATGCTTTTGGATTTAATGAAACTATTACATATTGGCCTAATGTAACATGAAAAAAATAAACGAAAAATTATCTGAAATATTTAATGTTGAGCCAATTGAAGTTAAAACTATTAAACAAGAAATTGTGCCTACTGAAGAAACCAATGTAATAGAATCTGATGCTGAGTTTGCTCGTAAAAATATTCGTGAGTTAATTCAAAAAGGCGGTTTTGCCATTGAAGATTTATTACAAGTTGCAAAACACTCTGAGTCTCCAAGAGCATATGAAGTTGCCGCCAACATGATAAAAAATTTATCGGATCTAAATAAAGATTTACTAGAAGTACAAAAAAGAAAAAAAGATTTAGTTGTAGATAAAACATCTTCAAATGGAGTTAATGTTGATAAAGCTGTTTTTGTTGGCTCTACCGCAGAATTAATGAAACTCATTAAGGCAAATAAGTAGGATTAAAATGGAAAAATTAATTGAACAAATGAAAGTTATTTTAGGCACAACTTTTGGTTTATATTTTAAAGCTCACACATATCATTGGAACGTTGAGGGTCCAGATTTTGCTCAATACCACGATTTTCTTGGTAATTTCTATCAATCTGTTTTCAATAATGTAGACACAATCGCTGAACACATTCGTGCTCTTGATGTTTATGCACCAACATCTTTACCAAGAATGTTAGAACTATCTGACATTCCAAACTCAGAATTAATACCTAGTGCTCTCAATATGATGGCTAATTTAAGAGATGATAATGAACGTTATATGATTCATCTTCGCGCTGGTATCGCAGTAGCTGAGCTAGCAAATGAACCTGCCGTTAGTAACTTTCTACAAGATATTTTAGATAAACATCAAAAGCAAGGTTGGATGCTTCGCAGCTTCACTAAGTAATGATTGAAAATTATCTTGGTAACGCTAGTCTAAAAAAGATTGGCGTTACAATACCATTTACCGAAGAAAACATTCTTGAGTACAAAAAATGTACTGAAGATCCAATTTATTTTGTTGATAATTATTGTTACATTGTTACGCTTGATCATGGTATTCAAAAGTTTAAGTTATACGATTGTCAAAAAGAAAAGATTGATCTAATTCACAAAGAACGCCGTGTTATCATTATGGAGTCACGGCAGGCAGGTAAAACCACCACAGCAGCTGCATACATTCTTTGGTATACATTATTTCAAGGCGATAAAAATGTTGCTATTCTTGCCAACAAAGATAAAACTGCTCGTGAAATCTTATCACGCTATCAGTTAATGTATGAAAATCTTCCACTTTGGATGCAACAAGGTGTCAAAACTTGGAACAAAGGCGATGTAGAGTTAGAAAATGGTTCTAAAGTTTTTACTGCTGCAACAACTCCTGCTGGTATTCGTTCTAAATCTGTAAACTTATTGTACATTGACGAAGCAGCAATTATTCCAAACAACGTTGCTGATGCATTTTTTACTTCGGTATATCCTGTTGTTTCTGCTGGTCAAACAACTAAAATTCTCATTACTTCTACACCACTTGGTTATAATCATTTTTGGAAGTTTTGGAATGATGCGGAGAATGGTCGAAACGGATTTACATCGTTGTTTATTCCATATTGGAAGATTCCTGGTCGAGATGAAAAATGGGCAGATGAACAACGTAAAGTTCTTGGCGATGTCAAATATAATCAAGAAGTTCTTTGTAAATTTCTTGGCTCTTCACTTACACTTATTCGTGCTGATGTTATTGAACAAATGTCTTATAACGAACCAATCTATCAAAAAGATGGTTTAGACATTTTTGAAATGCCTGAAAAAGGTCATTCATATATTGTTGTTGCAGATACAGCTAAAGGTGTTGGTGGCGACTATTCTGCATTTGTAATTGTTGATATTACTGAAGTGCCTTATAAAGTGGTTGCTAAATATAGAGATAATCAAATAGCACCGATGTTATATCCATCTGTTATTTACAGAGCAGCATTAGATTACAATAATGCTTATGTGCTTGTTGAGGTAAATTCTTCAGAGCAAGTTGCTCATATTTTATATCAAGAATATGAATATGAAAACATTTTATTTGTTCAAAGAGATTCAAAAGGTCAAAAAGTTTCAGGTGGTTTTGCCGGTGCAGGCAAAACACAACTTGGTGTTTCAACTGATAAAAGAGTTAAACGAATAGGTTGTTTTAACTTTAAGTCTTTGTTAGAGGAGAAAAAATTATTAGTGTTTGATGCAGATATTATATCAGAAATTTCCACATTTATTGAGTCTAGAGGGTCTTACGCAGCTGATGAAGGATACCATGATGACTTGGTAATGCCGTTAGTTCTTTTTGGATGGTTAACAACAAATCCATATTTTAGAGAAATTACGGATGTAAACCTTCGTAAAGCGGTTTATGAACAAAGAATCAAACAAATTGAAGAAGATATGTTACCAGTCGGTTTTATTAATGATGGGCAACAAGAAGAAGTTATAATTGATGGAAAAGATGTATGGGGAAATTATGATACACAAGAAAAAACACCACCAGCGGGTTATTTACCTTCTAGGTTGTGAAAATACTAAATAGAGAATCAAGTAATTGATTCATACTTATAACAAGAGGAGAAATCCATGGCGTTTCAGCTTTCACCTGGCGTAAACGTATCAGAAGTTGATCTGACTAGCGTTGTGCCTTCAGTCGCCACATCTATTGGCGCATTTGCCGGAATTTTTGCCTGGGGTCCAGTCAATGAGGTCGTAACGATTTCAGATGAAGTTCAATTGGCGGATAGATTTGGAAAACCAGATAATAATAACTATGAACATTGGTTCTCATCCGCAAACTTTTTAGCTTACTCAAACAATCTTCGGGTTGTTCGCGCAGCTAACTCGGCATCAACATTAAATGCCACTTCAGCTGGTGCTGGTGTTTTAATTGAAAATGAAGACGATTACTTAGATAATCACACTGGTGGTGCAAACACATTTGGTCGTTTTGCTGCTAGATGCCCTGGCGATTTAGGTAATTCACTTCGTGTTGAAGTTGCTGATTCTAACACATACACTGGTTGGGCATTTTCGGGTTCGTTCACATCAGCACCAAATACTTCGACATATATTTTAAATTCTAGAGGTGCTTACGCTAATGATGAATTGCATATCATCATTGTTGACGAAGATGGTAAATTTACTGGTACAGCAAATACAGTTCTTGAAAAGTTTGCATTTGTCTCTAAGGCACCTGATGCTAAAAGTTTTGATGGTTCAACATTGTTCTATAAAGAAGTAATTGAACAAAGATCGAAATTTATTTGGTGGTTATCACATCCAGATTCAACAAATTGGGGTACGGTCAATTCATCGTACACATTACTAGCAACAAGAATTAGTTCCTCTCTTGCTAATGGCGCCAACGGCTCTATAACTGCAGGCAATCTTCAATCTGCTCTAAACAAAGTTGCTAATCCAGATTCTGAGGATGTATCGCTTATTATCACTGGCCCAGCAGTTGAAGCAACAGTTGAAAATGCTATTACTCTTGCAGAAACACGCAAAGATTGTGTGGTGTTTATATCGCCAGAAAAAGCAGATTGTGTTGATAATTCAGGCCAAGAAACAACTGATATTCTTGCCTTCCGTAATACATTGCCATCATCTTCATATGCTGTGATGGATTCTGGCTGGAAATATCAATATGACAAATACAACGATGTATATCGTTGGGTGCCACTAAATGGCGACATTGCAGGTCTTTGCGCTCGTACGGATCTTGAACGTGATCCTTGGTTCTCACCAGCAGGTACAAGTCGTGGTGTAATTCGTAATGTTATTAAACTTGCTTGGAATCCAACTAAAGCAAACCGTGATTCTTTGTATAATTCTGGCGTAAATCCTGTCGTGACATTTCAAGGCGAAGGCACAGTGTTATTTGGCGATAAAACATTATTAGATCGCCCATCAGCATTTGATCGTATTAATGTCCGTCGTTTGTTTACCGTTCTTGAAAAATCAATTTCTCGTGCTGCTCGTTCTTCTTTATTTGAGTTTAATGACGAATTTACAAGAGCACAATTTGTTAATTTAGTTGAGCCATTTCTCCGTGATGTGCAAGGTCGCCGTGGCATTACTGACTTCCGTGTTGTTTGTGACGAAACAAATAACACTCAACAAGTAATTGATGCTAATGAATTTGTTGGCGACATTTTTATCAAACCATCTCGTTCAGTTAACTTTATTCAATTGAATTTTGTTGCTGTAAGAAGTGGTGTGACATTTGAAGAAATTGTTGGTCGTGCAGTCTAAATAGAGATAACAGGAGAAAAACAACATGGCATTTAACGTAACTCAGTTTAGATCACAAATGGTTGGAGACGGTGCTCGTCCCAATTTATTTGAAGTATCTATACCATTTCCTGGTTACTCATTACCAGGAGATGCACAATCAAAAACAACATTTATGTGTAAAACAGCACAACTTCCGGGCTCTACTGTTGGTGTTGTGCCTGTTCAGTATTTTGGCCGTGAGTTGAAATTTGCAGGCAATAGAACTTTTGCTGATTGGACAATTACAGTGATCAACGATGAAGACTTTGCAGTAAGAAATGCTTTTGAGCGTTGGATGAATGGTATTAATACACATCGTACCAATCTTCGCAATGCAGCTGCTTTGACACCAACAGGTTACACACAAGATGCAGAAGTTTTTCAATATGGTAAAGATGGCAGAAGACTTAAAATATGTAAGTTTATTGGCCTTTTTCCAACTGACATTACACCAATTGATGTTGATTGGGGTTCAAATGACACTATTGAGGAGTTTTCAGTAACACTCACCTATCAATGGTGGGAAGCAATAGCCGATCAAGTGTTTTAAGAGGAAAGGCTTCGGCCTTTTCTCTTTTCTTTAGAATGGAAAATAAATGGCAATAAACCTTTTTGGTTTTACAATTGGTAAAAAAGATGTTGCTCAGGTCGAAAAACCTGAGCAACGCTCATTTGCACTACCAACACCCGCATTAGATGATGGTGCTGTTACCATCACACAAAATGCCTATTACGGCACTTATGTTGACTTAGAAGGTTCTGTTCGCAATGAATTAGAACTTATTACTCGTTATAGAGAAATGTCAAATCATCCAGAACTAGAACAAGCAATTGATGATATTGTTAATGAGTCAATTACACATGATGGTAGCGGCGATGTTATTTCTATTAATTTAGATAAACTAAAACAACCGGAAACAATTAAAAAGAAAATTATTGAAGAGTTTAACAACGTTCAAAGAATGTTGAACTTTTCAAATCTTGCTGATGATTTGTTCAAGCGTTGGTATATTGATGGTAGAATTTACTTTCACATTATAGTAAACGATAGTAATCCAAAAGAAGGCATACAAGAACTTCGCTATATTGATCCACGCAAAATTCGTAAGGTGCGTGAAGTAGCAAAAGATAAAGACATTAAAACTGGTGCTATGGTGATTAAATCAATCGCCGAGTATTATGTATATAATGATCGTGGAACCACAACACAAACATATACCGCAGGCGTAAATGCAGGTCTTCGTATTGCGCCAGATTCTGTAATTAATGTGAACTCTGGTTTGATGGATGCCAAAAATACATTTGTTATTTCGTATCTACACAAAGCAATCAAACCATTAAATCAATTGCGTATGATTGAAGACGCAGTTGTTATTTACCGTTTATCAAGAGCACCAGAACGCCGTGTATTTTACATTGATGTTGGTAATTTGCCAAAAGGTAAAGCCGAACAATATCTTCGTGATATTATGGTCAGATACCGTAACAAAATGGTTTATGATGCAAATACTGGCGAAATGCGTGATGATCGCAAGCATATGTCGATGCTTGAAGACTTTTGGTTACCACGGCGTGAAGGCGGCAAAGGCACAGAAATTACCACATTACCAGCTGGTCAAAATCTTGGTCAAATTGAAGATGTTGATTACTTTCGCAAAAAACTTCTACAGTCATTAAATGTTCCATATTCTCGTATGGATTCTCAAGGTGGCGGTGGTCTAGCATCTCTTGGCCGCTCTGCTGAAATTACTCGTGATGAATTAAAGTTTGCTAAGTTTGTTATTCGCCTTCGTAATAAGTTCTCTCAAATTTTTGATCAAGCACTTAAAGTGCAACTTACGCTTAAAGGTATTTGTACACAAGAAGAATGGGATGATTTTAAAGAAGACATTTATTACGATTACAAGAAAGATAACAATTTTACAGAACTTCGTGAGGCAGAATTAATTCGTGAAAGAGTTACTACGCTTCAACTTTTAGATCCATATATTGGCAAATATTTTTCACAAACATGGGCAAAGAAAAATATTCTTCGTATGACTGATGAAGAAATTGAACAAATGAGTGAAGAAATGGAAGAAGATGGCACTCTTAATACAACTGCAAATGATCAACAAAATACAAGTGTTGAAAATGTAGACAATACAATAGATAGAGTGCCAACGGAATCAACAACACCTCAATTAGACTCCGAAGTAGAAAAATATTCAGTCGGTATAAATAGATAATTAATAAAGGCGTAATATGGACACAAGACAATTTATCGACCAACTTGTTGCGGGTGAAAGTGCTGCTGCAAAAGAAACTTTAGAAAATTTAATTTCAAATAAGGCTTTTGAAGCACTTGACGAGTACAAGAAACAAATGGCTTCTAATATTTTTGGTGAAAAACAAGAAAATTCTGAAGCTGAAGAAACAGTAGAAGTTCAAGAAACAGAATGAAAAGTTTAGTAGAATTTAGGCAAGAACCAATTTTAGAAGAAGATAAAACAGACTATTCTAAGTTTGATGCTCTTGTTCGTGCTGGTTTGGCCAATAAGGCACAGTTACAAAGAATACATAAAATTCTTGATAAAATGCAAGAAGATAAACCTGTATTTAATAATGCCGATAGAATGATTCTACAAAACTTATTTAATAAAATGGTAGACTTGCTTACAACAAATAAACAAATTTTTTCGCAAGCTCGTCGTTCGGTTAATGAAGGAGTTGTTGATTCTTCAGATTATAAAGTTTCACCAGAAACTGGTAAAAAATATAGAGCGCATCGTGTAGTTCTTTCAAGAGAAGAACCAAAAGAAAAAGATGAATTAAAAGAACAACTAACAAAGTTTGATCCACCATTTGTTCTTGTTTTAAAACGTAAAGCAATTCGTCTTTATCCTGATTCAACAAGAATTGCTTTATATTATAGTGATAAACTTAATAAGTATTTTTCAGTGCCTTATTCTACTGAAGACGACAAAATGGGCATAGTGCAAGCGGAAGAAGTTGAGTTAGAAGAAGCTGTTATGGATCAACTTCACAAAATTGTTGATGGCAAACAAGCACAAAAAATTAAATTTGGTAATGGTCAAACAAAAAGTGTAGATCATTTTACAGCATCAGCAGTAACACAACTGCACAAAGCTTTAAATGATGAAAATAAGAAAAAAATATCTGATATGATTCATAAGTCTCCAGAACACTTTAATAAAGTAGCAAGTTTCGCTTTTTCTAAAGTAAAATGAGTTTCATAAATCAAATCATAGAGGGTAATTTTATTGAGGCAAAACAAAACCTATTCAATCGCCTTAATGAAATTGCTGCTCTTCGTTTAGGAGAAGTTAAAAAAATAGTTTCATCAGAAACATTTGAAGTATATGATGAAGCGGTTAGGAGAAATCCTAATATTATTCGTATGGGCAGAATACAAAAAATTCGGCGCAGAATACGCCGAAATAAAAAAGGTAAAATTGTAGTACAAAAAAATGTTAGACGTTCTGGTATTAAAGGTTATAGAGTCGCCGGCAGCACACTTAAAAGAATACCTGCAGCTGAAAGACTCCGTAAAGCAAGAAAATTAAAGCAATCATGGAAAACAACAAGACGCGCTAAATTACGTAGAACATTAATCAAAAGAAAAATGTCTTTGCGTAGAAGATCAGCAATGGGATTAAGATAAAATGCCAACAACAATTACAAATTCTAAAAGATCCAAATCTGTAATTCGAATTACAGGTAACACAGCTACTCGGATTAATCTAAATCAGTTGTCAACCAATACAACAACAGAGTTAGTTGCCGCAGCTGAAATTTCACACATAACAACATCTACTGATGGTAAATGGATTGTTTATCGTGGCAATGATGCCACTGGTGAACCAGTTCTCGCTTTATTTGGTCAAAATGATGTTCCTTTTGCACATTATGACGTATCAATTGCAGGCGCAAACACTGGTGCCAATTTATATTTTACAAATTCAGGCACAGACGGCACACTTGTTGTTACAGTAAGTAAAACAGCAACATACACGATTGATCCAGATACTGGAGCAGTAATATGAAATTAATTAGAGAATCAATAGAGAAGGTAAAATACCTTACTGAAATTTCAGAAAACGGTAAGAAAAATCTTTATATTGAAGGTACATTTCTTGTTGGCGACACAGTAAATCGCAACAACAGAATGTATAAAATGGACACGCTTCGCCGAGAAGTTGATCGTTATAATGAAGAATACATTAACACAAATCGTGCTCTTGGTGAATTAGGACATCCAGACACTCCAACACTTAATCTTGAAAGAGTGTCTCATAAGATTATATCTTTAAAAGAAGATGGTAATACTTTTTACGGTAAAGCACTAATTCTTGAAACACCTTATGGTTCAATTGCAAAAAATCTTATTGAAAATGACGTAAGTTTAGGTGTTTCTTCTAGAGCTTTAGGTTCTGTTATTCAAACAAAAGAAGGTTATAACTTAGTGCAAGATGATTTAAAATTAGCAACTGCTGCTGATATTGTTGCAGATCCCTCTGCGCCTGGTGCCTTTGTACAAGGTATTATGGAAAATAAAGAATGGATGTTTGTTGATGGTAAATTTGTAGAGGCGGATTTTGATTATGCAAAAAATCAAATTAAACAAGCAAATCCAAAAGAAATTGAAGAAGTTGCGCTTAAGTTATTTGAAAATTTCTTACGAAAACTTTAATTTTTATAAATAGAAAATCACAAGGAGATTCCTAATGGCATCAAATAAATTAATGGAAGCAGCAGCCGACATTCTTGCAGCCAGCAAGGCAAAAGCTTCTGCTGCGCCAGTACAAAAATTAGAAGGCGAAGTTGAAGACTTAGGCGGGCCGACACCTGAAAATGGTAAGCCAATGGACGATTCACATAAGATTCATGCCGGCGCCAAAGCACCAGACAATTCTGCCAAAAATAAAGCTTCTATTTCTACAAAGCCATCAGCCGCTTCACCAGACACTCAACTTCATATGAGTAAAGAAGATGCTGAAGTTTCTGAAGAAGAACTTCTTGATGAAAAATCGCATATGGCACATATGGACAAAATGAAGAAAAAGATGAAAGAAGATGTTGACGCTATGTTTGGTGATGACTCTACTATTTCTGAAGATTTCAAGTCCAAAGCTGCTACAATTTTTGAAGCTCGTGTAATGGATCGCATTGCACAAATTCAAGAAGACTTAGAAGGTCAATATGCTTCAATGCTCGAAGAAGCTGTTGAAGATATTAAGAAAGACCTGACAGAAAAGGTAGATGATTACCTTTCTTATGTTGTTGAACAATGGATTGAACAGAATGAAATTGCTATCGAATCCGGTCTTCGCGCCGAATTGACAGAAGAATTCATTGCAGGTCTTCGTAATCTATTCGCAGAACATTATATTGATGTTCCAACCGAAAAAGTTGACCTCGTTGATGAACTTGCCACTAAGGTTGAAGAACTTGAAGGCAAACTCAATGAAGAAATTGAGCGTGGTGTCGAACTCAAAAAGTCTTTGACCGAATCACGCAAATTAGAAGTTACCCATGCTGTTTGCGAGGGTCTCACCGCTACTCAAGTTGAAAAAATTAAGTCGCTCGCAGAGAGTGTAGATTTTTCCACAGAGGAAGAATACAAAGAAAAACTTGAAACAATTCGTGAGAACTACTTTCCATCTGGTGTTAAAAAAGCAGATGTAGCACAATTGCATGAACAAGTAGAAGACGCCGATGAAAAGAAGGTCATCACAGACCCATTCGTTGCTGCGGTCTCACAAGCTATTTCCAAAACTAAATTATAATAATTAAGGAGATTTTCTAATGTATCTTTCCGAACAACTACAAACAAAATGGGCAGGTGTTCTAGATCATCCTGATCTTGCACCAATTAAAGACCCATATCGTAAGGCTGTTACTGCCGTTATTCTTGAGAATCAAGCTCAAGAAATGATGAAGGCTGGTTCTATTCTTAACGAAGCTGTTCCAACAATGTCAGCTTCTGCTGGTTTAGGTTCTGCTGGTGCTACCGGTTTCTCTGGTGGTGCAGCTGCTGCTGGTCCTGTTGCAGGTTTTGATCCAATTCTTATTTCGTTGGTTCGCCGTTCATTGCCTAACCTCATCGCTTATGATATTTGCGGTGTTCAGCCAATGACTGGTCCTACAGGCCTTATTTTTGCCATGCGCTCGCGCTTTAGCTCGCAAAGTGGCACAGAAGCTTTCTACGATGAGGCCAACACAGGTTTCTCTGGTTTAGGTACTGCTCAAACAACTCTTGCTGTTGGTGCTGCTGCTGCTAACACATTTGTTGCTAACGGTGCTGGTGTTGCTGCTATGTCTACAGCTCGTGCTGAAGCACTTGGTGATGGCGCAGCTGCTAACACTTTCCAAGAGATGGCATTCTCTATTGAGAAGGTCACTGTTACTGCCAAGACTCGTGCTCTAAAGGCAGAATACTCTCTTGAACTTGCACAAGACTTGAAGGCAGTTCATGGTCTTGACGCTGAGACAGAGTTGGCAAACATTCTCTCGTCTGAAATTCTTGCTGAAATCAACCGTGAAGTCGTTCGCACAGTTTACGCTGTTGCTAAGACAGGCGCACAAGTTGGTACAACAACAGCCGGTACATTCAACCTAGACACAGACTCTAACGGTCGTTGGATGGTTGAAAAAGTTAAGGGTCTTGCTTTCCAAATTGAGCGCGAAGCGAATACTATCGCCAAGCAAACTCGTAGAGGCAAGGGCAACATCCTTTTATGCTCTTCGGATGTTGCTTCTGCTCTTGCGATGGCTGGTCTTCTCGACTACAATTCGGCGCTTCAAACTCAAGTCAGCCTAACAGTTGACGACACAGGCAACACATTTGCTGGTACAATGTTTGGTCGTATCAAGGTCTATATTGATCCATACTTCCCAGCTGGTTCCACATCTGAGTTCGCGGTTGTTGGTTATAAGGGTTCTAACGCTTATGACGCTGGTATCTTCTACTGCCCATATGTACCTCTACAGATGGTTCGTGCAGTTGATACAGGCACCTTCCAGCCAAAGATTGGTTTCAAGACTCGTTACGGTCTAGTTGCCAACCCATTTGCTGAAGGTACTACACAAGGCGCTGGTGCTCTAACCAACCTAGCAAACGTGTACTATCGTGCATTTAAGATTGCGAATTTAATGTAATCTTTTTGTTAGATAAAACCACCACTAGAGTGGTATTTCAAAGAGGGACAGAAATGTCCCTCTTTTTTTATACATAAATATCAATATGGTCGTACTTACAAGAAACCCATCTAATCCAAACTTCTTGCAGCCAAATAAGTTCATGTTGAACTTTGCAAGAACACCAGCACTTCGTTACTTTTGTCAAACTGTAACTGTGCCAGGTATTTCTACTTCAGAAATACCAGTGTCAACTCCATTTGTTGAGCTTTATAAACCAGGTGAAAAACCTGTGTATGATTTGTTAAATGTTACTTTTATGGTTGACGAAAAGTTAGAATCTTGGCGTGAGATACATAATTGGATACGCGCAATGACTTTTCCATATTCTTATGAAGAGTATAAGGCATTGGCATCTATAAATCCATACGCACAAAAACAACCACAATATACTGATGCTACTTTAACATTATTGTCCTCTGCCAATCAACCTGTGTTAGAGTTTAAATTTTATGATGTTTTTCCAATCTCAATTAGTTCTTTTGTTATGTCCGCAACTGATAGCCCAGACAGTATTATTACCGCTGACGCAACATTTAGGTATTCTTTATACGACCTGGTTGTTCCTGAATAAATTTTGTGATACACTCCTGAAACAGGAGATTTTTTAATGAGTAAACTTGATGATTTATTAGCAACATGGGCAAAAGACTCTGAGATTGACCGCACCGAGCCAGGTAAGGCTCTACTTAACATTCCTAAACTTCATAGTAAGTATCTTAACATACTTTCAAATCATCGTCTATTGGTTCGTGAAGCTGAATTCAAATATAATCGCATAAAAAAAATCAAGTGGGAATATTATACGGGTAAATTAGATGATGATGATTTAAAGAAACATGGATGGGAACCATTTCCATTTGTGCTTAAGTCTGACATTACTACATATTTGGATGCAGATGAAGATATAAATCGTTGTCTTGCACAAAAATTAATGCATGAAGAAATTGTAGAAGTTTGCAATTCTATACTTAAAGAGCTTAACTCTCGCACTTATCAGTTAAGGTCTTTTATTGATTGGGAAAAATTTATACAAGGTGTCTAACTTAATACTTAAATCGCTAAACGAAGTTTATATAAAATTTGAATGTGAAAAAAGTTTAGCACAAGAACTTTCCGATTACTTCACATTCTTTGTACCTGGTTATCAATTTACTCCGCAATATAAATCAAGAGTGTGGGATGGTAAGATACGTCTGGCAGACCTACGCACATTTACCATATATCGTGGTCTACTCCCTTACATTGAAAAGTTTTGCAAAGAGCGTGATTACACAATAGAATGTGATTCTAAACTTTATCTTACTGAAGATTTTTCTCTTAATAAGGCAATAGAATTTATTAACACACTTAATTTGCCATTTGAGATAAGAGATTATCAAGTAAAATCTTTTGTTCAAGCAATACGAAATCACCGTGTGCTATTACTTTCACCAACTGCATCAGGCAAATCTCTTATTATATACTTAATTGTAAGATACTTTCAAGAAATTGGTCTAAAACGTGGTCTTTTAATTGTGCCTAATATTTCTTTAGTATCACAAATGTACAAAGACTTTGAATCTTATGGTTATGAT
>Ga0194118_10001092_pt1 | contig 40572 bp, 41 predicted proteins | sample TA2MahsurfametaG_2_FD_148662 | JGI IMG/M metagenome (GOLD analysis project Ga0194118, IMG submission 148662) | Freshwater microbial communities from Lake Tanganyika, Tanzania - TA2015013 Mahale N5 surface | ecosystem: Environmental > Aquatic > Freshwater > Lake | place: Tanzania: Lake...
TGGCCGCCATGCGGCGCTTGCTGATGGCATCCACGCCATTGCTCACCAGCTCCCGCAGGAACACCTCATGGCCGCTGTACACGGCCTTCTTGATGATCGGGAAGATGTTCTCGGTGTGGATCTGGATCTGGCCCTGTTCCGCCTGCAGCACCACAGCGTGAAAAAGCAACGTGGCTCCAGACTCACCCGGGGCAGGCCAGCCCGCCAAGGGGCCGCCATGGGCAGGAAACCGACCCCTGCGTTGGCAGCGCTCAGCTGCCGGTGTTCAGCTCGCGGCTGAGCAGAAAGAACAGCTGCTCGGGGTGCCGGTATTGGCGGGGCAGGGACTGATGCAGCGTTTCCAGCCGGCTCCAGCACACCGTGCGACTGGCTTTGCTGCGGGTCACGCCATCTCGGATGAGGATCCGCAGCGCCTTGCAATAGAGCGGATAGCTCGCCTCCAGTTCGCCAACGGTAAGGGCGGCCGTGTAGGTGGGGTCTGACATCGAACCTGGCTCCAGACGGAGCCAACCTCCTGCGACCCACGGCCTGGCCACAAGCTCCCATTTGGGATCAATTAGGGCGACGGACCCTGCTCCTGTCGGGGCAGCACCCGCCGCTCCACCTGAACGAACACCAACCAAGCCACGCCAGCGGCGATGCCGCCCGTCCACTCCGAGCGCAACAGCTCGATCAACGACGCGGTGCTGGCGGCGATGCGCAGCGCCCGTAACCCAAAACGCCCCAGCTGCTGCAGGCGTTCCTGACCGGTGGCCTCAGACACGGCTGGCGATGATCTGGGTGGCGGAGATCCAGGCGCCGCTGGCGTCGTAGCGGCGGATTAGGCGTTCCAGCCGATTCGGTGCGGTGAGCCAGCCCGCCTCCACCGCAAAGGCACTGCGATGGTCCACATGGCGCGGCGTGAGGTGATAGCCGCCATCCGCCATCCAGGTGAGCTGGCGAGAAGGATCGGCGCTGCCTGCTGTAACGCTCTCGCTGCGGCTGCCGGTCTGGGTGTCGATGCGCAAGGTGTTGGGGCCATGGCCACTCACCTCAAAACGACAGTCCGCCCGGTCGGGTTCGGGCCAGTCGGCGCTGATGGTGGAGGCGCTGCCGCTCCAGTGGCCCTGCAGTTGATCCAGTGTCAGCGGCGGAACTTCCTGAGCATCGCTGCCGGCACGGAATTCGCGGATCAGCACCAGTTGACTGAAGTCGCCGTCGTCGTTGTGCAGCTGCACCAGGCGGTGGCGGCGATCGCCTTGGATGAAGCCGAATTCACCGCCAAACGGCGTGCCCGGTGCCACCTGCAAACGCCCTTTGCAAAAGGTGCCGCTGTCGAAGAACACCACCTGCTTGCCGAGGTTGCGGTAGTCCTCGCTCATGTCCCGGCTGGGTTCGCCGTTCAGATCGCCACCGGCGAAGCGGCGCAGGCGGAAGTGCACCAGGCGCTCTTCCGAACCGCGCTCCAGCGTGAGGATCGATGGGGTCGACTCCACCACCGCGCCAGTGGCATCAAGGCTGGAGAAGCTGCCACGCCACTCGCCGAGGTTTTGCAGGAAGTTATCCCATTGGCTGGACATCGGCTTCAGCTCGCCCGCTGCAGCTCGGGCTTCTCCTCGGGAAGAATCGCGCCCTCTACGGGGCAAACCTGCAGGCAGATGCCGCAATCGATGCAGGTGTCGAAATCAATCCAATAGAAGGCCGTGCCCTTGGCGTTGGCACCGCTGCCGGGGTTGATGCAGGCCACCGGGCAGGCATCCACGCAATCGGCCACCCCTTCGCAGACGTCGGTGACGATCGTGTGGGCCATTGGGCAGCAACGCAGTTGGCCGGATCCTAAGAACCGATCCAGTGGCAGGCGGCGCAGCCCCGCTGGCTGGCGATCGCCTCGGCCTCGGCCTCGCTGGGGCAGGGGGTTTGCAGCAGCTCGGCACGCGCGCCGGAGCGGTGCAGAGTCTCCAGCTGATCGATTGCGCTGGTGAGCTGGGCTGCACTGCCGTAGGCCACGAGCGTGATCTCGGGCCGCTGCGGGGCGGTGCTCTCGGTGCCCAGAAGATCGCGGATCGCTTCGATGTCGAAGCTGAAGCCCATGCCGCCGGCGGCCCCGCCGAAGCGGGCCACGAGCGCGTCGTAGCGGCCGCCGCTGGCGACAGCAACCGGCGCTACGCCCCCCTGGCACACCAGCTTCAGCACCAGACCGTCGTAGAGATCGAAGTGGGGTTGGAAGCTCGGATCGAGCTGGATTCGCACTCCCTGTTCCGCAGCGACGGCGGCCACGCTGTTGAGGGTTCCGGCCAGCTGATCGAGCAGCGGTGAAGGGCCGAGCAGCTGCTCCAGTTGGTAGAGCACCGCTTTGGCATCGCCCCTAAGGCGCATCAGCTGCTGCAGGCCCTGGCGCTGGTGGGCCGGAAGTTCCAGGCCCGCAAGGGCGAGGGGATCAAAGCTGATTAGGGCCTGGCGCGTGGCCAGTCGCTGCTCGGCGGGCACCTGATCGAGCAAGGCCGTGAGCAGCCCGTGGTGCCCGAGCAGCAGGGTGGGTTGGTGCTCAGCGCTCACCTGCAGTTGCCGCAGGCAGGCCAGTAGCAGGCGGAGCAGTTCGGCGTCGGCCACGAGCGCCTGGCTGCAATCGGCACCCAGGAGTTCCACGCCGCTCTGTAGGCGTTCCTCCAGGCGGTGTTGGCCTGCGTCACTCACGGCACTGCGGAACACGGCGCCACTGCTCCAGAGGCGCAGCGGGCGGGGCCTGCCCGCCAGGCGGGTGCAGGCGGCCCGGGCGATCGAGGCGGTCATCTCCGGCCGCAGCCCCAGCGGTTCATCGGAGGCCAGCCGCATCAGCTCCTGGTCGCTGATGCCGCCACCGGCTTCCAGGGTTTCGAGGCGCTCCACAAGTGGTGGGGCCACCTCGGCGTAGCCCCAGCGCCGATACACCTCGGCCAGCTGATCACAGAGCCAGCGGTTTCCATCCACCTCACGGGGATTGAGGTCCCTGGCGCCGGCAGCGGGTTGCAGGGCCATGAAGGAGGGAAACGCGAACTGGCGCCGATCCTATGGAGCGGGCTTGTCGAGCTCGGGAGCGCCGAAGCTGGCGCCACTCAGGGGCCGGCAGGCCGCCAGGCCATCGATCAGGGCCTGACGCAGCCCCGGCGTACAGGCGATCAAGCGGCCCTGCGCCAGCCGGGCCGGTCCGCCGTCGTAGGCGCACACCATGCCTCCGGCCTGCTCCACGAGCACGACACCGGCGGCCAGGTCCCAGGGAGAGAGCCCCCGCTCCCAGTAGCCATCGAGGCGCCCATCGGCCACGAAGGCCAGATCCACCGCGGCTGCACCGCCCCGCCGCACCCCGCGGGTGCGGTGGGTGAACCAGGCGAATTCGGCGTAATTGTTATCGAGCCGTTCGTGGCGGTCATAGGCGAAACCAGTCACCAGAAGGGAGCTGGCCAGGCCTTCGCAGTCACTCACGCGGATGGGACTGTCGTTGCACCAGGCTCCGAGGCCGGGGGCTGCCCAGTACAGCTGCTCGAGGGCCGGCACAGCCAGGGCTCCGAGCAGCGGTTGGCCCCGCCAGGTGAGACCGATGGAGGTGCCGAAGAAGGGGTAGCGATGGGCGTAGTTGGTGGTGCCATCGAGGGGATCCACGCACCACTCGAGTTCTGATCCCTGGCCAGCCCGGCGGCCGCTCTCCTCTGCCAATACTCCGAGCTCGGGCGTGTGTTGTTCAAGCACCGCGAGCACAGCCTCTTCCGCGGCCACATCGGCTTCGGTCACCAAATCGCCGGCACGGCCTTTCTCGCGGATTCGCTCCAGCTGGCCGAAGTGCTTCAGCAGCTGTTCAGCGCCGGCCTGTGCGGCATGCCTGGCCACCGCAGCCAAGCGCTCAAGCTCGGCTGCGCTCAAGCCCGATTGATCCCGGCTCTGATCCGACAGACGCCCCGTGCTCACGCTGCTCATTCCTCATCGAGGGGAAGACCGGCGCGCACCGTGCCGCGACCGAAGAACCGACCGAACTGAAGGTCGTAAACCTCATCTTCATCCTGGGTTTCCACCTCCAGGGGGCCCGTGGCCCGCGCCACGCAGAGCAGGCCGTAGCCCTGGCCGCGCACCTCGCGGGAGAGGCCCAGGGCTTCGCGTTGATCGATCGAACCGTCGATCACCCGCACCGCACAGGCGGTGCAGCAGCCATTGCGGCAGCTGAAGGGCAACGGCTCCCCCTGCTGCTCAAAACTGCGCAGGATGTACTCCCCCTCCGGCACATCCAGCTGGATCGTGCGGTTCTCCTGCCTCCAGTGGACCGTGATCGGATAAGTGCGCATGGCCGCAACCAGCGAAGGGCGTGGTGACTGCTACATTCTCATCGTTGCCCCGCGCAGCCGCGTTCTTTTCTGTAGCTCTACGAGTTGCAGGCTGAATGCAGCAAAAAGCCCCCCTCCCGCGGAGAGGTGGCCGAGTGGTCGAAGGCGCAGCACTGGAAATGCTGTATAGGGGCAACTCTATCGAGGGTTCGAATCCCTCCCTCTCCGTTATCAAGGTCGACAAACCTGATTTTCAGTTTTGGAAGACCAACCGCCCATTGGGCGGTTTTTTTATGTCTTGCAACACCGGCAACGATTTGGTGGCTTGCCGATCAGCCGAAGCGGCCGCTCACGTAATCGAGCGTGGCCTGTTGCTTCGGTGAGTTGAAGATCATCCCGGTTTCGGCGAACTCCACGAGGGCACCTACCTTTCGATCACTGCCGGGTTGTGCGCTCACATTGAAGAAACCCGTGAGATCGCTCACCCGCACCGCTTGCTGCATGTTGTGGGTCACGATCACGATCGTGTAGCTCTTTTTGAGCTCGTGCATCATCTCCTCGATCTTCAATGTGGAGATTGGATCCAAGGCTGAGCAGGGCTCATCCATCAGGATTACCTCCGGCTCAATCGCAATCGCTCGGGCGATGCACAGGCGCTGCTGCTGGCCGCCGGAGAGGGCGTAGCCGCTCTCTTTGAGTTTGTCTTTGGTTTCATCCCAGAGGGCCGCTTTGCGCAGGGATCGCTCCACCAGCTCATCCATATCGCCGCGGAAGCCATTGATGCGGGCGCCGAAGGCGATGTTGTCGTAGATGCTTTTCGGGAAGGGATTCGGCTTTTGAAACACCATGCCGATCCGCCGTCTCACTTCCACCGGATCTACCTGGCGCTCGTAGAGATCCTGGCCGTCAAAAATCACGCGCCCAGAGAGGCTGCAGCCTTCGATCAGATCGTTCATGCGGTTGAGCGCCCGCAGCACGGTGCTCTTGCCGCAACCGGAGGGCCCGATGAAGGCGGTGACCTTGCCGCGGGGGATCTCCATGAACACCCCGCTCACCGCCAGCTGCCCGCTGTAGCTGATGCTCACGTTTTCGAGCGCTAGGCAGGTGTTGGTGGCGGTGGCAGGCATGGTCGAGGGGCTGGCTGGAGGACTGACAAACAACGGAAGGTGACGCTCAGGTGCTGCTCAATCGCCCGAGCCAGCGGGCGAGCAGGTTGGCGAGCAGGATCATCACCACCAACACAAAGGAGGAGGCCCAGGCCAGGGCGATCTGGGCCTCATAGGGCATGATCGCGAAGTTGTAGATCAACACCGACATCGAGGCGATCGGGTTGAACAGCCCCTCTGGCCAGAAGGGTGAAAACAGGGCGGTGAAAATCAACGGGGCTGTTTCTCCGGCAGCCCTGGCAATGGCCAGCACCACACCGGTGGCGATCGAGGAGAAGGCTGCAGGCAGGGTGACTCGGCTGATGGTGATGAAGTGGGAGGCGCCGATCCCCATCGCCCCCCAACGCAACTCCTGAGGCACCAGCTTCAGGGCTTCATCGGTGGTTTTGATCACCGTGGGCAGCATCAACACCGCCAGAGCAATCCCCCCGGCCATGGCGCTGTAGCTCTGACCGAAAAACACGCGGGTGCTCACGATCAGGCCATACACAAACACTCCGCAGATGATCGAGGGCACCCCGGCCAGCACGTTCGTGCCAAAGCGCACGAAACGGGCAAACCAGCCTGCGGCGGCAAATTCGGCGAGGTAGACGCCAGCTCCCACGCCCACCGGCACGGCGATTAGGGCAGCAATGAGGGTCACGATCAACGTGCCCACGATCGCGTTGCCGATGCCACCGCCATCGAGGCCGGGCGGGGGTGGCAGCGAGGAGAGCAGCTGCAGGTTGAGCAGCGAGCCGCCCTTGATCAGCACGTAGGCGATCACCACGATCAATGGCAGCACCGCCAGGGCGGTGAACAGCCCAGCGATCACGGTGAGCAGCTGGTTCCAGCGGTTGCGCGCCAGCGAGGGCTGAAGGGTGAGGGAGCCGCGGGGGTAAGAGGGGGTCATGGCGCTCAGTACTTCAGGCTCAGGCGGCGCACGATCTTCTGGGCGAGCAGGTTCACCAGCAAGGTGAGCAGCATCAACACCAGGGCGGCGTACATCAGGGCTGACACCTGCAGCCCATCGGCTTCACCGAACTGGTTGGCCAACATCGAAGAAATGGTGTTGGCCGGAGCCAGGAGGCTGAGGCTGAAGTTGTTGGAATTGCCGATCAACATCGTGACGGCCATGGTTTCGCCCATCGCCCGGCCCAGGGCGAGCATCACCCCCCCGGTGATGCCGGAAATGGCCGCTGGAAGGATCACGTGAGCAATGGCACCCCAACGGGTGGTGCCCACGCCATAGGCGGCTTGCCGGAGGGCGAGCGGTACCTGCTGCAGGGAATCGCGAGAGATCGCCGTGATGATCGGCAGGATCATCACCACCAGAATCAGCACCGCCGGTGCCATGCCTGGGCCCTGGGGGGTGGTGGAGAAGAAGGGCAGCCAGCCCAGCAGCTGATGCAGACCCGTGAGCCCCGGCCGCAGGAAGGGCTCCATCACAAAGATGCCCCAGAGGCCTAGAACCACCGAAGGAATTGCTGCCAGAAGCTCCACCATCACGCCGAGCACCTGGCGCACCGGCAGGGGAATGATGTTTTCGGTGAGAAAAATGGCGGTTCCCACGCCCAGGGGAACGGCGATCAGCAGAGCCAGGAGCGAGCTCACCACCGTGCCGTAGATGGCGGTGAAAGCCCCGTAGTGCTCAGCGATCGGATCCCAGTTGGAGGTGGTGAGAAAACCGAGCCCGAAGCGGCCAATCGCTTCGGTGGATCCCCCCAACACGGTGAACAGAATGCCTGCCAGCACAAGGCCCACCACCGAGGCGAGCAGCACCACCAGTTTCTGAAAGCCCCTGTCGATCAGCAGTTCCCAGAGGGGCCGCCGCCGCTGCGTGAAGAGTTCGGGGCGCGCACCCGCTGCCATGGGGATCATTACCTCCCCCAAATCTAAAGGTCTGACATAAGGCCGTTAGCGTTGGATCCTTAGGTCACAATCCCTGGGGCGCTCTCAGTCAGTTGGCACGGATCGTTGGCATCGACCTGGGCACCACCAACTCGGTGGTGGCGGTGCTGGAGGGTGGTCGCCCCCAGGTGATTGCCAGCGCTGAGGGCGGCCGCACCACCCCATCGGTGGTGGGCTTCAGCAAGGACTCGGAGCTGCTGGTGGGTCAGTTGGCGCGTCGTCAGTTGGTGCTCAACCCACGCAACACCTTTGCCAACCTCAAGCGCTTCGTGGGGCGCCAGTGGGACGAGCTGGAAGACAACAATCTGTCGGTGCCATACACCGTGCGCGCCAACGATCAGGGAAATGTCCGCGTTGTGTGCCCGGCCACGGAGCGGGAGTACGCGCCTGAGGAGCTCGTGGCGAGCATCCTGCGCAAGTTGGTGGATGACGCCAGTACCTATTTAGGTGAGCCCGTTGAGGCGGCGGTGATCACCGTTCCCGCCTATTTCAACGACGCCCAGCGCCAGGCCACCCGTGATGCGGGCCGGCTGGCCGGCATCAGCGTCGAGCGCATCCTCAACGAACCCACTGCTGCGGCCCTGGCTTACGGCTTCGATCGCAGCACTGTGAAGCGAGTGCTGGTGTTCGACCTGGGCGGCGGCACCTTTGACGTGTCAGTGCTGCGCATCGCCCAGGGTGTGTTCGATGTGAAGGCCACCAGCGGCGATACGCAGCTGGGCGGCAACGACTGGGATCGTCGCATCGTGGATTGGCTGGCGGATCGCTTCCAGAGCGAGCACGGCGTGGATCTGCGCCGCGATCGCCAGGCGCTGCAACGGCTTACTGAGGCAGCGGAGAAGGCCAAGATCGAATTGAGCGGTGTGCAGAGCACGCCGATCTCCTTGCCCTTCATCGCCACCGGCGATGCGGGTCCGCTCCACATCGAAACCACGCTCGAGCGCAGCACCTTTGAAGGGCTCTGCCCTGATCTGCTCGATCGGCTGTTGCGGCCGGTGCAGCGGGCGCTGCGGGATTCAGGCCTGGCCGCTGAAGACATCGACGACGTGGTGCTGGTGGGCGGATCCACCCGGATGCCGATGGTGCAGCAGATGGTGCGCACCCTGATCCCGCTGGAGCCTTGCCAGTCGGTGAATCCCGATGAGGTGGTGGCGATCGGTGCGGCCGTGCAGGCCGGGATCCTCACCGGTGAGCTGCGCGATCTGATGCTCAACGACGTCACACCGCTCTCGCTCGGACTCGAGACGATCGGCGGGGTGATGAAGGTGCTGATCCCGCGCAACACCTCTATCCCGGTGCGCAAGAGTGATGTGTTCAGCACCTCCGAAGCCAACCAGAGCTCCGTGGAGATCCACGTGCTCCAGGGGGAACGGCAGATGGCCGAGGGCAACAAGAGCCTTGGTCGTTTTCGCTTGTCGGGCATTCCCCCGGCGCCGCGCGGTGTACCCCAGGTGCAGGTGTCGTTCGACATCGATGCCAATGGACTGCTGCAGGTGTCCGCCACCGACCGCACCACCGGCCGCCAGCAGAGCGTGAGCATCCAGGGCGGTTCGAACCTCAGCGAGGACGAAATCAAAACCTTGATTGAGGAGGCCGAGCAGAAGGCCAGCGAAGACCGGCGCCGCAAGGCCGAGATCGACCGCCGCAACCGGGCGCAAACGCTGGTAGCGCAGGCGGAGCGCCGGCTGCGGGACGCCGCCCTCGAACTTGGCCCTTATGGCGCAGAGCGCCAGCAGCGGGCCGTAGAGATCGCCGTGCGCGATGTGCAGGATCAGCTGGCCTCCGGCGACCTCGGCGATCTGGATCTGGCGGTGAGTCAGCTGCAGGAAGCGCTGTATGGCCTCAACCGCCGTTTGGCGAGCGAGCGCAAGCAGGAGAGCAGCCCCCTGCAGGGCCTCAAGAACACGCTCGGCTCCCTGAAGGATGAGTTATTTGCCGACGACGACTGGGACGACTGGGATAACCGCGGCCGCAGCCGTGATCCCTGGGCGGAGCCGTCGTGGTCTTCCGGCCGCAGTGCCTGGGGGGCCGATTCCTGGAACCAGCCGCCGGCTGCGCCCTATCGCGACACGCGCACCAGCGATCGGAACTACGACGATTCGCGTTTTGCCCGCGCCGGTTACGACGAGCGCTCCCGCTACGACGAACGTTCGAGCTACGCCGAGCGATCCCGCTTTGACGATGCTGCTGATCCGGCACCCCGCTTCAGCGAATCGAGGTACGACGACCGCAGTTACACCGACCGCAGTTACACCGAGCGGAGTTACTCCGATCGTGGTGACGAGGAAAGCGGCTTGACCGATCCTCGCTATGACGAATCGGATCCTTTCGAGGCGGACGTACCATCGCGGCGGCAGTGGGAGCCACGCCCTGCGGCATCGCGAACCGCACCGGCCAAACCGACACAGTTCGAGGGTGATCCCTGGGCTGAGGATTGAGCCCGGTGGTCGCTTCGTCGAAGACCGTGATCAACCATTGGGCGGTGCTGGGCCTCGAGCCCGGAGCTGATGCTCAGGCGCTTAAGCGCGCCTTCCGTCAGCAGGCCCGCCGCTGGCATCCCGACCTCAACGGCAACGATCCCCACGCCGAAGAGCAGTTCAAAGCTGTGAACGAGGCCTATGCCGTTCTCAGTGATCCGCAGCGCCGGCAGCAGTGGGAGCAAGGTCTCGATAGCAGCCAGGCCGCTGCCGCAGGCCTGGATCCCTTTGCCCATGGCTTCCCCGACTTCCACGACTACGTGGAGGAGCTATTCGGCATGACACGGCGCAGACCGGTTGAGGAGCGTCGGGTTGAAGAGCCAACGCGCGCTGAGGTCACCACCGCACCGCCGCCGCCATCACCGGTGGTGGCGAGCAGCGATTGCGAATCCATCGTGGAGCTCTCTCCAGAGCAGGCGCTCAACGGCGAGCGGGTGGAGCTCGATCTCCCCGATGGCACCTGCGTGGAGGTGTGGACCCCGGCGATGGCGGGGGATGGTTGGCGTTTGCGCCTGGCCGGCGTTGCACCGGGAGGGGCTGACCACTTCTTGCAGTTGCGAGTGCGCACCGCCGAGGGGTTACGTATCGACGGATTACGGGTGCTCTATCAACTCGATCTCTCTCCTGCCAATGGCGCCCTCGGCTGCTCCGTGGTGGTGCCCACGCTGGAGGGTCCCGTGCAGCTGCGGGTGCCGCCGGGCTCCTCCAGCGGCCGGCTGCTGCGCCTCCGGGGCAGGGGGTTACAACAGGGCAATCAGAGCGGGGATCAGCTGGTGGAGATCCGGCTGGTGGTGCCAGCGGGCCTGACGGAAGCCGAAGAAGCGCTCTATGCCCGCCTGCAGCAACTGGCGGCAGAGCTCGATGGTGAACGGGGCTAAGCACAGCCGGCCTATCGGTGAGACACTGAAGCCGAGCATTCGCACCCAGATGTCGGTCCACGTCCTGCTGTTCGATGCCGGCAGCGACAACGAGGGCATTCATTCCCTCGAACTCAATGGCACCACGGTGGTGCTGCTGTTCGAGGATCGCGATGACGCCGAGCGCTACGCCGGCCTGCTGGAGGCCCAGGATTTTCCGGCTCCCACGGTGGAGGCGATCGATCGGCAGGAGATGGAAGAGTTCTGCAGCAGCGCCGGCTATGAGGCGCGCTTTGTGCCCGCTGGCTTCCTGCCTCAAACCGCAGAGGATCGTCTGCTGATTGCTCCACCGGAGAAAAACATGGATGTGACCTCCTGGAAGGATCAGGAGGAGCCCGAGCCGACCGGCGGTGTGGATCTGGCGGAGGAGCCAATCAGCACCGGAGATGCCGAACTGGAAGACTTCCGCCGCCGGCTCGAGGGGTTGCTGTGAGCCCTGGCTTTGCCGATGTAAGCCGGGGCCATCTGCTCACGGAGCAGGCCAACCCCCGCAGCAGTGAGCTCGATGCCTTGAGCACCGCCGAACTGGTGGATGTGTTTGTGGCCGAAGACCTCAAGCCCCAGCAGGCGGTGGCGCAAGCCGCTCCCGCTTTGGCGCAGGCCATCGATGCGATTGCGGCGCGCCTGCGGAAAGGAGGGCGTTTGTTCTATCTGGGAGCAGGTACCTCCGGTCGCCTGGGGGTGCTCGATGCCGCTGAGTGTCCGCCCACCTTCTGCAGCGACCCCGAGATGGTGCAGGGCGTGCTCGCCGGTGGTGCCCCGGCCCTGCTGCGCAGCTCGGAGGGACTCGAGGATCTCTTTGAGGCCGGTGCGGACGACCTGCAGGCTCGGGGATTCAGCGCCGCCGATGCCTTGGTGGGCATCGCTGCCGGCGGCACGACGCCCTATGTGCACGGAGGCTTGACCCACGCCCGCAGCCTCGGTGCCCTGGCGATTGCCATGGCCTGTGTTCCGGCCGAGCAGGTGCCGATGCCTTGCGATATCGATATCCGTTTGCTTACAGGCCCCGAGGTGCTCACGGGCTCCACTCGCCTGAAGGCGGGAACGGCCACCAAGATGGCGCTCAACATCCTCAGTACGGGTGTGATGGTGCGCCTAGGCAAGGTCTACGGCAACCGCATGGTTGATGTGGCGGTCACCAACGCCAAGCTCGAGGACCGTGCCCTACGGATCCTGGCGGATCTGGCCGCTGTGGAGCGCGAACGGGGCCGCGAGCTACTGGCTTCCAGCGATGGGTCTGTGAAGTTGGCCCTGCTGATGGCCCAGCAGGGGCTCTCGGCTGCGGAAGCCCGCAGCCGCCTGGATGCCTGCGGCGGCCAGCTGCGCTCAGCCCTCCACTGATCCCCAGTAGGGCTGGGTGAACAGATCCAGCTTGCGGCGGGTCTCGGGCGGTACCTGATCAGGCGGAGTCATCAAGGCATCGCGCAGCGCGCTGTGGGCCGCGCTGATCGGCCGTTGGGCGGCGATGCGCTCGGCGGTGGTGCGCACGATCTGGGTGGCCAGGGTTGCGTTGGCCCGCAGGTTGCCGATCACCATCTCCACCGTCACGCTGTCGTGGTCGGCGTACCAGCAGTCGTAATCGGTGGCCATGGCGAGGGTGGCGTAGGCGATTTCCGCTTCACGGGCCAGGCGAGCCTCGGTGTGGTTGGTCATGCCGATCACCGTGCAGCCCCAGCTGCGGTAGAGATTCGATTCGGCGCGGGTGGAGAAGGCCGGCCCTTCCATGCAGAGGTAGGTGCCGCCGCGATGCAGGCTGCGCCCCTCAGGCATCAGGCTGTCGGCCACATCAGCGAGCAGCCGGCTGAGGTTGGGGCAGAAGGGATCAGCTAGGGCCACGTGGGCCACGGCTCCTTCTCCGAAGAAGCTGATTGGCCGCTGGTAGGTGCGATCGATGAACTGATCCGGCACCACCATGTCAAGGGGCTTTACCGACTCCTGAATGGAGCCCACGGCCGACGGCGAGAGGATCCAGCGCACCCCCAGGGAGCGCATCGCCCAGATGTTGGCGCGGTAAGGCACCTCCGTGGGCAAAAAAGTGTGGTGACGGCCGTGGCGCGCCAGGAACACCACTTCCATGCCGCCGAGTAGCCCCAAGCGCAGGCTGTCGGAGGTGGGGCCAAAGGGTGTGTCGACCGTGAGTTCTTGAACGTTTTCCAGGCCCTCCATGGCATACAGGCCGCTACCGCCGAGCACCCCCAAACGCGCCTGGGAGAGGTTCAAAGCCGGGGAGGAAGCCATGGACGTACTGCGCCTGCAACCCTTTTACCGGAGCGCCCATACTGAGCTAGTTCGTATTTTTTCTGCCGTGACCAAAGCCGAGATGGTGACCGACGCCGGCACGATCGAGCTGGAGCTGTTTGAGGCCGATGCGCCCAACACCGTGGCCAACTTCGTGAAACTGGCCAAGGACGGCTTTTATGACGGTCTGGCCTTCCACCGTGTGATTCCGGGCTTCATGGCCCAGGGCGGTTGCCCCAACAGCCGCGAAGGTGCCCGCGGCATGGCCGGCACCGGTGGCCCCGGCTACCAGATCGACTGTGAGATCAACAGCCAGAAGCACCAGGCCGGCACCCTTGCGATGGCCCACGCCGGTCGCAACACCGGTGGCTCACAGTTCTATATCTGCCATGAGGCCCAGCCCCACCTCGATGGCGTGCACACCGTGTTCGGCCACACCGGCAACATGGACGTGGTGATGGCGCTCAAGAACGGCAGCCGCATCAACACGGTCACCATCCAGGACTGATCAGCCCAGGCTGAGCAGGCATTGCTGTGCGCTTAACTCCAGCGCATCAGCATGCCTGCATCGATCTGGAGCTGCGGGCGATCCGCTTGCAGCTCCACCAGCGGCCTGCGTTGCGCCTCCAGGGTGTTGCTGGGGTGCACCGTTCGCTGCGTGTCCGGCGCCAGCAGCAGGCTCACACTGCCGGTCTGGGGCCAGGCGGCCATGGTGTGGAGCGCCTGGGCCAGCTGTTGTTGATCGCCACTGGCCACAAGCACGGCCAGGTCGGGCTGGTTTAGCAACGCCAGCACCCGCGAATGCTCCTCCAGTTCCAGCTCAAGGTGGTGGAGGCTGCACCAGTCGCGTAGCTCCTGGAACTGTGCGGCCTTGGTTTCGCTGCTCAGCTCCTGCTCAGCGCTGCTGGTCCAGGCGAGCACGGCGGCTGGGCCCTGGCCGGCCGGTGCATCCATCAGATGGCCGAGCTTCGCCTGCTTCGTTTGCAGATAGGCGGCGTTGTGCTGGCTCGGGTCCATCACCAGGGGTACCCGATCCTCCACCTGCAGGCCGTAGCCGCCGAGCCCTGCGATCTTGCGGGGGTTGTTGGTGATCAGGCGCAGGCGATGCACCCCTAGGTCGCTGAGGATCTGGGCGCCGACGCCGTAGTTGCGCAGATCGGCCGGGAAGCCGAGCCGTTCATTGGCTTCCACCGTGTCGAGGCCGCCGTCCTGAAGGGAATAGGCGCGCAGCTTGTTGATCAGGCCGATGCCACGGCCCTCCTGGCGCAGATACACCACCAGCCCCTCGCCGGCGGCTTCGATCATGCGCAGCGCCGCCTCCAGCTGCGGCCGGCAGTCGCAGCGCAGCGAGCCGAAGGCATCGCCCGTGAGGCATTCGCTGTGCACCCGCACGAGCACTGGGCCTTCGGACTGCTCGGGATGGCCCTTCACGATCGCCACGTGCTCGCTGCCATCGAGTTCGTTGCGGTAGCCAATGGCCCGGAACGTGCCGAAGGCACTGGGCAACTCCGCTTCCGCCTGGCGGCGCACGAAGCGCTCGGTATCGAGCCGGTAGCGGATCAGATCGGCGATGTTGATCAGCCGCAGGCCGTGCAGGCGGGCGTACTCCACCAGCTGCGGCAGCCGCGCCATCGAGCCATCGGTGTTTTGGATCTCGCAGATCACACCGGCTGGGTACAAGCCGGAGAGCCTGGCTAGATCAACGGCGGCCTCGGTGTGGCCAGCCCGTTTCAGCACACCGCCCTGCTTGGCGCGCAGCGGAAAGATGTGGCCGGGGCGGCGCAGATCCGCCGGGCGCGTGGCCGGATGGATCGCCACCTGAATCGTGCGTGCGCGATCTTCGGCGGAGATCCCGGTGCTCACCCCGTTTTCGGGGCCCGCATCCACGCTCACGGTGAAGGCGGTCTGGTTGCTGTCGGTATTGCGATCCACCATCAGGGGCAGATCGAGGGCGTCGAGGCGCTCCCCCTCCATCGCGAGACAGATGAGGCCCCGAGCCTCAGTGGCCATGAAGTTGATCTGCTCAGGCGTGGCGAACTGAGCCGCGCAGATCAGATCGCCTTCGTTCTCCCGGTTTTCATCGTCCACCACCACCACCATCTCGCCATTGCGGATCGCCGCCAGGCCATCGGCGATGGTGTCGAACTGAAATGCGGCTTGCTTCAGGGGCGGCTGGCCTCTAGGCCTCGGTGGCAGACACTTTTATAGAGCCCGGTACGATCTGCCGTTCCCGTCCTTCCGCCATGGCCAGCAAGCGCGTTGCGGTGATCGGCGCCTCTGGGTACGGCGGATTGCAGACCCTGCGCCTGCTCCAGGGGCATCCCGAACTTGAGGTGTCCTTCCTCGGGGGTGAGCGCAGCAGCGGCAAGCGCTGGAGCGAGCTCACCCCCTTTCTGCCCCTGCCCGGTGATCCGGTGGTGCAGAGCCCAGATCCCGAAGCGATTGCGGTGGCCGCAGATCTGGCGGTGCTGAGCCTGCCCAATGGTCTGGCTTCCACCCTCGTGCCTCCTCTGCTGGAGCGCGGCGTAAAGGTGGTGGATCTCTCCGCCGACTACCGCTACAGCTCCCTCGACCAGTGGAAAGAGGTGTACGCCTCCGAGGCGCGCTCCTTTCCCCGCACTGACACCGATCTCTGCGCTGAGGCGGTGTATGGCCTGGTGGAGTGGGAGCAGGAGCGGATCGCGGCGGCCCGGCTGGTGGCAGCCCCCGGCTGTTTCCCCACCGCCAGCCTGCTGGCGCTCACGCCCCTGCTCAAGCAGGGCCTGATCGAAACCAGCGGCATCGTGATCGATGCGAAAACCGGCACCAGTGGCGGCGGCCGTGCGGCCAAGGAGCACCTGTTGCTCGCCGAGGCTTCAGAAGGTGTGATGCCCTATGGCATGGTGGGCCACCGCCACACCAGCGAGATCGAACAGCTCTGCAGCCGCGCTTCGGGGCGCGCGATTCAGCTGCAGTTCACGCCCCATCTCATCCCGATGGTGCGCGGCTTGCTGGCCACGGTGTACGGCCGCCTGCGCGATCCCGGCCTCACCGCTGAAGACATCACCACCCTGCTGGAGGCCGCTTACCGCCATGCCCCCTGCGTTCAGGTGCTGCCCGTGGGCACCTACCCCTCCACCAAGTGGGTACGTCAGACCAATCGAGCACTGCTGTCGGTGCAGGTGGATGGCCGCACCGGTCAGCTGATCGTGATGAGCGCGATCGACAACATGGTGAAGGGCCAGGCCGGTCAGGGCGTGCAGTGCCTCAACCTGATGGCTGGGCTTCCGGCTGAAACCGGCCTGCCGCTGTTGCCTTTCTATCCCTGATCGCTGTGGAGCAGCCCCAGGCGCTGTGCAGCGATCTGCACGGCCTGGGGAAGGATGCGGTGTTCCTGGCGGTGGATGCGGCGGGCCAGGTTCTCCACGCTGTCTTCGGCCAGCACAGGCACAGCGGCCTGAATCAGGATCGGGCCTTTGTCGACTTCGAGGCTCACTAGGTGGGCCGTGCAGCCGGTGAGCGTGACGCCCGCCCCAAGCGCCTGCTCGATCGCCCGAGCACCGCGGAAGCTGGGCAGGAGCGAGGGGTGGATATTCAGCAGGCGCTCGGGGAAGGCATCGATGAGCTCCTGGGTGACGATCCTCATCCAGCCCGCCATCACCACCAGATCCACATCGGCCTGGCGGAAGCTGCTGATCAGGGCCTGATCCAGGGCTTCTCGGCTTTCGTAGCTCCGGTGGTCGTGCAGCGTCACAGGGATGCCAAGCCGCTCGGCTCGCTCCTGGGCGCCGCAGCCAGCGTTGTTCACCACCAGCAGGCTCAGTTCCGCCGCAAGCTCGCCGCGCTGGCAGGCCAGAGCCAAGGCCTCGAAGTTGCTGCCTGAGCCGGAGGCCAACACCCCCAGGCGCAGCGGGCGCCGCTCGCCAGGGCTGAAATCCTGTGGCAAAGGCCACTGGATCGCCAGGTTGTGCTCGCTAGGGTTGAGCACATCGGGTGTAGGGCCATGTCCCATCTCTCCATCCTGCCAACCGTGCTCCGCGAGGAGGAGGTGTTGGTTCAGGCGCTTGAGGACCTGTCCCTGACTGTGGAGCGCGGTGGTTATCTCACGGGTTTTGCTGATCAGCGTGAGGCGGTGAGCCTGCGGGTCCAGCTGCCGGAAGGCACCTGGCTCGGCTGGCGCCGCGAAGCCAACGGCCAGCTGGCGCTCGTGGGTGATCTGCAACGGCTCGGGCGCTCTCACTCCCTGCAGCAGCTGATCGGTGAGATCACCCGCCGCTACGCGGCTCACCATGCCCTGCGTGCCCTCGCCACTGATTTGCCGATGGCAACGGCTGAGCTGGCTCCGGGCCTGCAGCCCTGATCCCTGTGGTTCAGGTCCACCTTGATCTGAGCGATCCGCAGCAGCACCTGGTGGCGGTGGAGATCCGGGTACAGCCGCGGCTGGCTTCGATGCGGCTGGCCTTGCCGGGCTGGACGCCAGGGTCGTACCTGATACGCGACTACGTGCGGCAGCTGGAATCCCTGCACGTGGTGCAGGGCAGCGAACTGTTGGCGTTGACCCGCGTGGCTCCCGCGGCCTGGCAGTTGAGCTCCGACCCGGTCGGAGCTCAACTGCTGATCCGTTACCGAGTGCATGCCACCGAACTCTCGGTGCGCACCTGCCATCTCGACCAAGACCATGGCTTTCTCGCTCTGGCGGCGGTGGTGCTGGAGCTGGAAGGGGAGCGTTGGGCGCCTCATCAGCTTCGCTGCACCCTGCCGGCGGGCTGGCAGGCCTTTGTTCCTCTGCCGCGCTCTGGCGAGGCCTGGCAGGCCAGAGATTTTGATCAGCTTCTCGACACTCCCCTAGAGGCGGGTCCACACCGCGCGCTCGACTTCAGCGTGCACGGTTTGCCCCATCGCCTGGTGATCTGGGCGGGGACGCCTGGAGATGAGGCCTGGTTGTTGCAGCGCCATCCCCAGCTGCTCGACGATCTGCGGAAGTTGTGTGAGGCCTGTTGTCAGCTGATGGGCGTGGAGCGACCCGCCTCCTCGAACTATCTGGTGGTGCTGCATCTGTTGGATGAGGCCTATGGCGGCCTGGAGCACGACGACAGCACGGTGCTCGTCTACGGACGACGCAACCTCGAGAAAGCCAACGGCTACCGCCGCTTCCTGCAGCTGGTCGCCCACGAATACCTGCACCAGTGGAATGTGCGCCGGCTGCGCCCCGCTGAGCTCACGCCGATCGATTACCACCGCCCGCCGGTGGTGCCGAGCCTCTGGTTTGCCGAGGGGGTCACCAGCTATCTCGATCAATTCCTGCCGCTGAGCGCCGGCCTCTCTGAACCCGACGATTTGCTTAGCGATTTGGGCGAAGACCTCAGCCGCTACCGGCTCACGCCTGGCCGCCGCGTGCAGAGCCTGCGCGACAGCAGCCAGGAGGCCTGGGTGAAGCTCTACAAAGCCGATGCCTACGCGCCAGATAGCCAGGTGAGCTACTACCTCAAGGGGGCTGTGGTGGCGCTCTGTCTGGATCTGCACCTCCGCCAACAGCGCAGCTCGCTGATGCAGGTGCTGCGAGGGTTGTGGCGCAGCCATGGCCAGTGGGGCCGGGGCTACAGCGAAGCGGATCTGGTGCAGGCCTTTGCCAGCGGGGCTGCGGATCTGGAGTCGTTGCTGCCCCGTTGGTTGCAGGAGCTCGACGATCCCGATCTCGATGGCTACCTATCGGGTATCGGTTTGCTGTTGGAGGCGGAGATGGCCACGGCGCCATGGGCGGGGCTGAGCGCGCGCGCTGAAGCGGGACTGCTCATGGCGTCTCGGGTGGTGCGTGGCGGACCGGCTGAGCAGGCGGGTCTGATGGTCGGGGACGAGTTGCTGGCCATCGATGGCCAGCGGTTGCTGCGCCCTGAGGATCTCCAGCCTGTCCTGCGCGCCGATGGCTCCCAGGAATTGCTGATCAGCCGCCGCTCTCAGCTGCGCCGCCTCAACCTCTCCTGTGCCCCGCCGCAAGTGGAGCGCTACCTGCTCAAGCGCAATCCCGCTGCCAGCCTTGCGCTGCTCGAGCGGCAGCGGCTCTGGCTTCAGCAGCAGCCGGCGGGCGTGGCCTGATGGTGCGGCCATTCCCTGGTTCCGAAGCGGACCGTCACGCTTGGTGGCCAGGTGCGCTGCTTGGGGTTGCTGCCCTGGTGGCGCTCACGGCCGTGGCCCTGCACAACACTCGCGAACCGCTCATGGTGGCGATCCCGGGGCTGACGCAACGACCTCAGGCTCCGGCCCCACCGGATCAGCCCGCCTGGGAGAGTCCGCTTTCGCGGCAATGCACGGTGAATGACCGTGCCCTGGTGAATCGGCTGCAGAACCTGCGGCGTTCACTGCCGGCTCAGCTGCAGAAGGTCTCCATCGATCCCAGCAATTACGGCGAGCGTATCCGGCGCGATGCCTTTGGCCATCCACTCGACACCACGCCGTCGCTGGTGGTGTTGCACGAAACCGTGTATGGCATCGGATCGGCCATCAACACCTTCACGACCCACCATCCCCATGACGACGACCAGGTGAGCTACCACCTGTTGATTGGCGAGCGGGGCCAACTGGTGCAGACCCTCGATCCCAGCAAGCGGGCCTTCGGTGCTGGCTATTCAGCGTTTGATGGTCGCTGGGTGGTGACCAATCCTCAGATGTCCGGTTCGGTGAACAACTTCGCCCTGCATGTGAGCCTTGAAACGCCCCTCGATGGTGAGGATGCAGAGGCAAGCCACAGCGGCTATTCCTCGCAGCAATACGACGGGCTGGCTGTAGTGCTCGCTGATTGGATGAAGCGCTACCGCATTCCCTTCAATCACATCACCACCCACCGCCACATCGATCTGGGCGCAGCGCGGGCGGATCCCCGCAGTTTCGATTGGCAGGCCCTGCAGGTGCGGCTGGCTGCCTTGGGAGCCCTGTGCTGATCGCGGCTCGCGGCGATCAGATCAACGAGAGGCTGGGTTTGCTGGGGACGCCGAACAGCAATCCATGCAGTTCGGGGTCTTGCATGTAGCGCAGGATCCGGGTGGGGTAGTCGAGCTTGCCGTTGTGGAGATAGGCGAGGGTGGCCACGGTTTTGGCGCGGCTCCGGCTCTGGCTCACGTTGAAGGTGGCGGCCGGTGACTGCTCGAGCACCTTCAGGATGCGAGCGATCTTTCCGGCGAGGAGCTCCACGTTGCGCTCCGGATCGAGAAGTTGGTTGCGCGCCTCGGCGAGCTCCTCGGGGGTGGCGTCTTCGCGAAGCAAACCCTGCTTCACCATTTCACTGAGACCGAGCTGGGCGGGTCCGTGGGTGCTGAACAGGCCGGAGTGGGCCGCCAGGGGGAGGTCCTCTCCCGGTTTGGCGTGCTGCATCTCATCAAAGAGAATCGCCGCCAAGAGCATGGGGTTGATTCCTGTGCGGCGGCTTTCGCGCAGCACCACCGGCCGAAGCGATTCCAGCCGGGTCACCGTGTGGTTGCGCAACGGTGTGAGCTGATCGACCCCACGGGTGAACAGCTGAGCGAGCTTGGGCTGCGGGCCATGCACTCCGAAGCGCCGCTGCAGCTCCTGAAGTTCGCTGGCCGAAAAGGTTGTGGGATCGGGCTCGACCCGGCCCGAAAGATTGGCTTCCGCTTGCGAGCGACCCTGATCGAGGTGTGCTGACCAATCGATCCCTCCCAGGGCCAGCAGGCCGCAACCCATCACTCCAGCCCAGAGAGCCGTGCGGGAGTTGCGGTAGCTGGCGAAGCGACCCAGAGGTGTCACCGAATTAACCAAAGCTTACGAACCCTTGCCCAATTCGACAGATGGATCAGGGTGCAGCTGTGTTCTTGTCCACACAGTCGCGCATCAGTCTTGTGATTTCTCTGGCTCGCCCTCAAAAAGGCTTTGCCAACAGGGATTTCGCAGATAGGTTCGCCTGGCGCCCGCTTGATCCGGCCTCCTGATGACTCCCACCGCTTCCGCTCCCGGCGTTGACGCCAACAGCCAGTGGCAGCGGTTCTGCAGCCAGCTCTGGCATAACCCGAGCCTGGGTTTCTGGCTGGATGTGAGCCGGATGGGGCTCGATGAAGCGGTGCTCAGCGGCCTGCGCCCGCGCTTCGAGAAGGCCTTCAAGGCCATGGCCGAGCTGGAAGCGGGTGCCATCGCTAACGCGGATGAGCAGCGCCAGGTGGGTCACTACTGGTTGCGCAATCCCCAGCTGGCGCCGGATCCGGCCAGCGGTGCGCACATCCAGGCGGAGATCGATCGCATCGAATCCTTCGGCCGCAATGTGCTGAACGGTTCGATCGGGCCCGCCAGCGGTGCCCGCTTCACCGACGTGCTCTGGATCGGCATCGGCGGCTCTGGCCTGGGCCCCCTGCTGATGATTCGCGCCCTGCAGGACCCCGGCGCTGGCCTGCCCTTCCACTTCTTCGACAACGTCGATCCCGACGGCATGCGCCGCACCCTCGCCTCCCTGGGCGAGCGGCTTAAAACCACCCTGGTGATCGTGGTGAGCAAGTCCGGCGGCACACCGGAACCTCACATCGGCATGCTTCAGGCCCGCCGCGCTGTTGAGGCCGCCGGTGGCACCTGGATCAAACAGGCCGTGGCCGTCACCATGCTCGGCAGCCGCCTCGACAAAGAGGCAGAGCAGGGTGATTGGCTGGCCCGCTTCGACATGTTCGATTGGGTGGGCGGCCGCACGAGCATCACCAGCGCCGTTGGCCTGCTTCCTGGTGTGTTGATCGGCTCCGACATCCGCGCCTTCCTGGCTGGTGCCGGCGAGATGGATCAGGTGACGCGCTCGGCCACGACCCTCGACAGCAACCCAGCCGCCCTGCTCGCAGCCGCCTGGTACACCGCCGGTGGCGGCAAGGGGCAGCGCGACATGGTGGTGCTTCCCTACCGGGACCGCCTCGAGGTGTTCAGCCGCTACCTGCAGCAGCTGGTGATGGAGAGCCTCGGTAAGAAGCTCGATCGCGACGGCAACGTGGTGCACCAGGGCATCGCCGTCTACGGCAACAAAGGCTCCACCGATCAGCACGCCTACGTGCAGCAGCTGCGCGATGGCGTGGACAACTACTTCGTGACCTTCATTGAGGTGCTCGAAGACCCCGGTGATATCCCGCCCCTGGAAGGTGAGAATCCCGGTGACTTCCTCGATGGTTTCCTGCAGGGCACCCGTTCAGCCCTCACCGATGAAGGCCGCTTCAACCTCAGCATCACGATGCAGAAGTTGGACGCCCGCAGCCTCGGCGCCTTGATCGCGTTGTTTGAGCGCGCCGTGGGCTACTACGGCGAGTTGGTGAACATCAACGCCTACCACCAGCCCGGCGTGGAGGCTGGCAAGAAAGCCGCCGCTGCCCTGCTCGATCTGCAGGCCCGCCTCGAGCAGGCGATGGGGCACAAGCGTGAGCACACCCTGGCGGAGCTGCAGGAGTTGATGGGCCTTCCTTCAGCCGAGCCGCTCTATTGGATCCTGCGCCACCTCTGCGCCAACCGCCGCCATATCGATGCGCGCGGCGATTGGGGCAAGCCCGAATCGCTGGTGTTCACCCACGACTGAGGCGCTTCCTCAAGGCACCAGGTTCACGAGCTTGCCTGGCACCACGATCACGCGGCTGGGGGCTTTGCCCTCCAGCCATTTGGCGGCGATGTCGCTCTCAAGAGCCAGCTTTTCCAGGGTGGCCTTGTCGGCATCGGCGGGCACTTCGAGGTTTCCGCGCACCTTGCCTTTGATCTGAATCACCAGCGGCACGGTGTCGCGCACCAGGGCCGTGGCATCGGCGCTGGGCCAACGCTGGGCGTGAATGCTGCTGCTGGCCAGGGCATCGCTGGCCTTGCGGCCGCCGAGTTTCAGCCAGAGCTCCTCCGCCAGATGCGGAGCAAATGGGGCCAACAGGATCAGCAGCGTGCGTAGGGCTTCGCAGGCGAACACATCAGCGCTGCCCTCGAGATGCGAGGCCATGGCGTTGCTGAGCTTCATCAGCTCCGACACGGCGGTGTTGAACTGGTAGTCGCCATCGAGGTCGTCGCTGATCTTGGTGATGGCGGTGTGAACCGCCCGGCGCAGCTCCTGTTCGGCAGGGTTCAGCGATCCGGCGGCCAAGGCCAGGGTCACCGCCTCGGGTGCACCGGCGTCAGCCGCCAGGCTCAGGCCGCGCTCACAGGCCCCATCCACCAGGCGCCAGATCCGTTGCAGGAAGCGAAATTGACCTTCCACATCCGCGTCTTCCCACTCGAGATCCTTCTCTGGGGGCGCCTTGAACAGGATGAACATCCGGGCCGTGTCGGCGCCGTATTTGTCGATCACAACGGCCGGATCGACGCCGTTGTACTTCGACTTCGACATCTTTTCGTAGAACGTCTCCAGCACGTCGCCAGTGGCTGGATCGCGCGGATCGGTGGGATCGGCGACATCCGCCGGAGCGATGTATTTGCCGGTGTGGGGGTTCTTGTAGGTGATGCCCTGCACCATCCCCTGGGTGAGGAGGCGCTGGAAGGGTTCGTCGAAGCTGAGCAGACCGCGATCGCGCAGCACCTTGGTGAAGAAGCGCGAGTAGAGCAGGTGCAGGATCGCGTGCTCGATGCCGCCCACGTATTGATCCACGGGCAGCCAGCTGTTCACCGCCTCGGTGCTGAAGGGCAGGTTGGTGTTCTTGGCGTCGCTGTAGCGCAGGTAGTACCAGCTGGAGCACATGAACGTGTCCATGGTGTCGGTCTCCCGCTTGGCGGGTTTGCCACAGCAGGGGCAGCTCACGTTCACCCAACTCTCCAGCTGCGCCAGCGGTGAACCGCCTTTGCCGCTGAAGGCCACATCGCGGGGCAGCTCCACCGGCAGCTGATCAGCGGGCACAGGCACCACACCACAGCTGTCGCAGTGGATCACCGGGATCGGGCAACCCCAGTAGCGCTGGCGGGAGATCAGCCAGTCGCGCAGACGGAACTGCACCTTCTCGCGGCCCCAGCCTTCAGCCTCAGCAGCCGCGGTGATCGCTTGCTTGGCTTCGCCGCTGGGCAGGCCATCGAAGCGGCCGGAGTGGATCAGCACACCGGCTTCGGTCCAGGCGCCGCCCTCGAAGGCGTGCTCATCGCTGCCTTCGGGAATGATCACCTGCTGCACCGGCAGTTCGTACTGGCGGGCGAACAGAAAATCGCGCTGGTCGTGGGCGGGCACACCCATCACGGCGCCGGTGCCGTATTCGGCGAGCACGTAATCGGCGATCCAGATCGGGATCAGCTCGCCGTTGGCGGGGTTGCGCACCTGGGCGCCGATCGGCACGCCGCGCTTTGGCTTGTCTTCGGCGGTGCGTTCCTGTTCGCTCTGGCGCGACACCAGATCGCAGAAGGCCTCCACGGCGATCTCCTGCTCGGCTGTGGTGAGCTGCGCCACCAGCGGATGCTCCGGTGCCAGAACCACATAGGAGGCACCGAAGATCGTGTCCGGCCGGGTGGTGAACACGGTGATGCGCTCCGCCGTGTCGTTGCCCGCGGCGTCCACCACGGTGAACTGGAGCTCGGCGCCTGTGCTGCGGCCGATCCAGTTGGCCTGCATCGTGCGCACGCGCTCCGGCCAGCCTTCGAGCTTGCTCAGGTCGTCGAGCAGTTGCTGGGCGTAGTCGGTGATCTTGAGGAACCACTGGCGCAGCTTGCGCTTCTCCACCAGGGCGCCGGAGCGCCAGGAACGCCCCTCGCTATCCACCTGCTCATTGGCGAGCACGGTCTGATCGATCGGATCCCAGTTGACCGTCGCGTCCTTCTGATAAGCCAGCCCGGAATCGAGGAACTGCAGGAACAGCCACTGGGTCCAGCGGTAGTAATCGGCGTGGCAGGTGGCCACCTCGCGCTGCCAGTCGATCGAGAGGCCCAGCTGGTTGAGCTGCTCCCGCATCGAGGCGATGTTCTGATCGGTCCAGCCGCCGGGGTCCACACCCCGCTCGATCGCGGTGTTTTCTGCCGGCAGGCCGAAGGCATCCCAGCCCATCGGATGCAGCACCTGTTTGCCGCGCAGCCGCTGAACCCGCGCTACCACATCGGTGATCACGTAGTTGCGCACATGGCCCATGTGCAGGTTCCCCGAGGGATAGGGGAACATCGAGAGGGCGTAGAAGGCGTCGTCGCCGGGTTTGAGCTCCGGCGTGTCGTGCAGGCCGTTGTCCTGCCAGGCCCGTTGCCAGCCGGTTTCAATCGCCTGGGGTTGGTAGCGGCTGCTCTCGCTCACGGACGGCTGGATTGCGATGGGCCGATGCTCCCACAGCCCAGCTACAGCAAGGGGCGGATCAGGGCCATGGCCTGACGGGCCACCAGGATCAGCTCGCCGCCATTGGCCGGCTCGAGCCCGAGGTACTCCGCATCCACCCAGCGGGGCACGCCATTCACACCGGAGCCATCCAGCAGCTGGATGGCCAGCGGTGTGCGCTCCCGGATCCAGCTCTGGAACTGCCGGATTCCCGGCTGGGAGGTATCGAACTGGGGGGCCCTGTTGTCCGTGCTGCTCCCCATAGGATCGGCCCCAACCTCATGCCTGCACAGGCAGGCTGCCGCGCGTGTCGACCCCCAGCAAGAGCCTGTTCAGCACCCTGGCCGCTGAGCTGAGCTTCAGCAAATACCAGGGGTTGGGCAACGACTTCCTGATGCTCGACGGCCGTGGCGCCGCGGATCCGGAGTATGTGTTCGGTCTGACGCCCGAGCTGGTGGTGGAGCTCTGCGACCGCCGCTTCGGTGTGGGCGGCGATGGCGTGATCCTCGCCCTGCCACCTAACAACGGCGGCGAGCTGCGCATGCGCATCTTCAACGCCGATGGCACCGAGCCGGAGATGTGTGGCAACGGCATCCGCTGCCTGGCCCGATTCCTGGCAGACCGCGATGGCGATGGCCCCGGGCGCACCTGGCAGATCGACACCCTGGCGGGCCGGATCGTGCCGGAGCTGCTGCCCGATGGAACGATCCGCGTGGACATGGGCGCTCCCTTCCTGCAGAGCGAGCAGGTGCCCACCACCCTGCCGGTGGGAGAAGCCGGCCTGCCGCAGGGTGACTTGGAGGTGGATGGAGAGCGTTTTGCTGTGGCAGCTGCCGGCATGGGCAACCCGCATGTGGTGATCCCGGTGTCTGCCGTGGAGGAGATCGATCTGGATCGCTTCGGCAGCCAGTTCGAGCTGCATCCCGCCTTTCCCGCCAAAACCAACGTGCATTTCGTCGAGGTGCTGGCCCCCGATCACCTGGTGATGCGGGTGTGGGAGCGGGGCGCTGGGCCCACCCTGGCCTGCGGCACGGGCGCCTGCGCCACACTGGTGGCCAGCCACAGCCTGGGCCTCTGCGATCGCCGGGCGCGGGTTGATCTGCCGGGTGGTCCGCTTCAGATCCATTGGGATGCCGAGACCGGCAAGGTGTTTATGGACGGACCGGCCGAACATGTGTTCGATGCGCTGATTCCCGATCCGCGCGCTGTGGCCGAGGCACGCCGCCAGGCCGCTGAAGGGTCTGGCGCGTTTGCAAACGCACCAGCCATCGAGACCGCGCCGACCGCAGCCCCAGCAACGGCGCCTGCACCCGCTGTTGCCGCAGCTCCTGAGATCGACTGCGCCACCGTGTGCACCAACGGCTGCATTCGCCCCGAGAACTGCCCCAGCGCAGAAGCGCGAGCACGGGTGGCGGCGCTGTTGAGCGGCAGCTCCCTCGATGATCTGGTGACCCTGGCCACCAACACCCTGGAATCCCGCACCCGCGCGCGCTTCGAGCGGGATAGCGGCCTCGGCGGCTGATCGCCATGGCCTCGCTGCCGCACAGCCGCTACCTCGATTGCTGCGCCACCACACCGCTGGCGCCCGAGGTGGCTGCGGCGATGGCAGCGGCTCAGATCGAAGCCTGGGCAAATCCTTCCAGCCTTCACGGTTTCGGATTGGCAGCGGCGGAGCAGCTCGAGCGCTCCAGGCAGGGGATCGCCTCGTTGCTTGGCATCGAGGGAGGGCAGTTGGTGTTCACCTCGGGCGGCAGTGAATCGATTCATCTGGCCCTGCTGGGCGCGGCTGCTCCGCTGGAGCAGGCCCCTGGAGGCGAAGCCCCCAGGCTGTTGATCTCAGCGGTGGAGCACTCGGCCACCCGTGCGGCGGCTAAGGCGTTGCAACGGCGCGGTTGGCAAGTGCAGGAGCTGCCGGTGGATCGCGTTGGCGCCGTGGATCTGCAGGCCCTTGAGCGCTGGCTGGCGCCGCCCACCCGGTTGGTGTCGCTGGTGTGGGGCCAGAGCGAGGTGGGCACGATTCAGCCCCTGGAGGCGATCGGCAAGCTCTGCCGCCAGGCCGGTGTGCTGTTGCACGTGGATGCGGTGCAGGTGATCGGCCATCAGCCGGTTGCCCTGGCCCAGCTGCCGGTGGATCTGCTCAGCGTGGCGGCTCACAAGATCCAGGGTCCCCGCGGGGTGGGTGCGCTGGTGATCCGTGAAGGGGTGGAGCTGCAGCCCTGCATCGGTGGCGGCGGCCAGGAAGGTGGCTTGCGCTCCGGCACGGAACCGGTGGCGTTGGTGGCGGGTTTTGAAGCGGCGTTGCGGCTTTGCCAGAGGCGGTTGGAGACAACCGGAGGCCTGGATCCAGTGGCGCCCCTACGCGATGCGTTGCTGCAGCGAGTGTTGGCCTTGCCGGGGGTAGAGCTCAGTGGTCCGGATCCCAACGACCCCAGCGATCCCGAGCGGCTGCCGCACCACCTCAGTGTGGTGGTGCAGGACCGCAATGGTGCATGGGTGCAGGGACGGCGCCTGGTGCAAGCGCTCTGGCGTGAGGGCTTCGCCTGCAGTTCGGGCTCGGCCTGCAGCAGCGGCCAGGGCGGAGCCAGCCCCGTGCTCACGGCCATGGGCTACACCAACGGGCCCGCCGGAGCCGGGTTGCGCATCAGTCTTGGCCCCTGGCACAGCAGCGAGCTGCTCGAGCAACTGCCCCCCGCCCTCGAACGGGCCCGAGCAGCCCTTTAAGGTCGCCCGATTCGCTCCACACCGATGCTCCCCGCCGACCTGCGCAGTGCCGAAACCGAGGCCCTCGCAGCCGTGCAGGCGGCCCTGGCCAGCCAGGCCGAGGGTCTTTGGACTGTGGAGTTTCGCTTTGAGGGGCTACGCATCCTGCCGGTGGCCCTGCGGCTGCTGGCTGCGCTCACACCGCAGCGGCCCGAGGCACGTCTGTTGTTCCCGGATGCCGGTGCCACCGCACTCGCCAAGCGCGATGCTCCTGATCAGGCGGCGCAGTTGCTTGGTCTCGGTGATCTGTTGCGGCTGCAGCAGGCCGATGGCGGCAGCGACGGGCTTGTTTTGCTCGCCGCTCCCACTCCGGCCGATTACGAAGAAGTGGAAAGCCTCTGCGCCCAACACCGCGGCCCGCTGGTGATGATCAACGGCCGCCTTGAAGACGCCGCCATCGGCATCGGCACCGTGGCCCGCGAGCGGCGTAAGGGCTTCCTGGCTGAGTGGCAAGCCGCCTACGGCCTGATCCCCACCGCCGAAGGGGCGCTACGCCGCGTGTTCCCTGAGGACTGGCAGTTTTACCGGCGCGATCCCGACGGCTATCGCAGCATCTGCAGCTTTGAGAGCCGGCCGGATCGGGAGCAGCAGTTGGAAGCCCTGGAAGAGGCGGCCGCCTGAGCTTGTCTGCACCGAACACGCTCCTTACAGTTCGGTGTCTGCTGTTGCTCCATGGCTGAATCCTCGCGTCGTTTCTCGCTGGTGGATGCGGGAGCCGCTGCGGCGGTGCTGCTGGCGGCCGCGGGGGTGATCTGGAGTCCCAAGCTGAGCGGCGCCGTGGCCCAGGCCACCGGTGGCCTGGTGCCCGTCACCGTGATGGTCGACGTGCGCGGCGTCGCTGTGGCCAATGCGGACAGCGTGATCAACGCCGCCCGCGAGGCGGGCAAGGTGGCGATCGTGATTCGCAATCAACCCCACGGCAGCGTGGCGGTGAATCAAGTGATTCCGCTGCAGCGTCGCCTTTCGGCTGTACTGCCCGACGGCAAGGTGGTGAGCGCCCCTGATCCCAACCAGAGCAGCTTCCCCACCCTGGATGCCCGCTTCGTGCTCCAGGGCGAGGGCCGCAAAGGAGCCGACGGCGTGGTGTTTGGCAACCAGAACCTAAAGATCGGGGCACCGGTGGAGCTGGAAGGCAGCAACTTCCGTGTGATCGGCTCGGTGACCGGCCTCCAGGTGGGTCGCTCCTGAGATGGCGACACGCCTATTGCTGGCCGCCGCGGCGCTGCCCCTGAGTCTCAGCCTGCCGCTGCAGGCCCTGGAGCTGGGGCCAGAGATTCCCACTGTGGCGGCAAGCTCGTTGCCAGCGACACCGCCACCGGTTGGACTGCCTCAGTTGCAGCAGCAGGTGAGCTGCCCGGCTTTGCAACAGCGGGTTCGTGCGGCCGTCGGTGCTGAGGAGGCGGTTTGGAGCGTGTCGGTTGCCGATCCCAACGGCCGTCTTCTGGCCGATGTGAATGGCACCCGCCCGCGGATCCCTGCCTCCAACCAAAAGCTGATCAGCACGGCCATCGCCCTCGATCGGCTCGGCCCCGACTACAGGCTGACGACGCGGCTCTGGCGCCAGCCCGATGGCACGCTCCAGATCACCGGAGAGGGCGATCCGGATTTTGATCTCGCCCAGCTGAAGCGCTTCGCCAAGCTCGCCCTGGGCTCCGGGGGGAGCAGTGGAGAACCCAGCGGCTCCGTGAGCATCCAGCTGGTGGAGGAGCCCCAGCAGCGCTGGTGGCCCCAGGGTTGGCATTGGGCCGATCGGGCCGAGGCCTATGGAGCTCCGATCACCCGCTTGGCGCTCACCAGTAACGCCCTCGACATGGCGGTGAGCAATCCGCCGGCGCGGATGCAATCCCTGCTCGGCCAGGAAATCAAGCGCCAGGGCGGCAGCGCTGCCATTCGCCTGGTTCCGGTCACGGCCGCCAACACCGACGCCGCCACCCTGCTCCACGAGGAGCGTTCGGTGGGGATGCACGGCCTGCTCAGCTTGGCCAACACCGACAGCCACAACTTCACCGCGGAAGTGCTGTTGCGCCAGGGCTCTGGCAGCTGGGATCTCAGCCTGGCTCGCCAGCGCACGATGCAATGGCTGTCGGCTCAGGGGCTGCCGATGGCCGGCGTGAATGTTGTGGATGGCAGCGGGCTCGATCGCGGCAACCGCATCACCAGTCGCCTGCTTTCAGCGCTCTTGCTGCGCATGGCCCAGCACCCCTACGCCAACGACTACATGGCCTCAATGGCGATTGCCGGACAGCGGGGCACCCTGCGCAGCCTCTGGCGCGGCACCGAGCTGGATGGCCGCTTCCGTGGCAAAACGGGCACGATCAGCGGCGTGCGCTCGATTAGTGGCGTCCTCGAAACCCCTGATGGTGTGCGCTATGTGAGTGCGGTGTCGAACGGGGCAGGCTCCCCGAACAGCACGATCGAGGAGATCCTGAGGCAGAGCCGCGTGGCCGGGCTCTGCCGAGCGCTCTAGCCCTGGCCGGCGGCGCGCTTGAGCCGCTCGGCGGCGCGCCGGGCCCGGCTGATCGGCACGGCCTGCTCCTCCACTGAGCGGCCCTGCTGCACCAGGGTTGTGGGGTCCACCGCCTGCAGCCGCACCAGCTCGCGGCGGCCGGCCACCACCACCTGTCCCATCTCCTTGAGGCGGCCCTCCAGCTCGCTGAGCACCTGCTCGGCGTAGCGATTGGCGCCTTCCTGGATGGTGGCGGCTTCTTGGCGGGTGCGGCTGATCAGCGCCTCGCACTGCTGTTGGGTTTGTTGGCGGAACTGCAGCGCATCGGCCTGCAGTCGTTCGGCTTCGGCCTGGCTGCTCTGCTGCAGGCGTAGGGCCTCCTGGCGGATCTTCTCGAGCTCGGCCAGGCTCTGCTGGCGCAGCTGCTCATGTTGTTCGGCCAGTTGACGCTTGAGCTCGAGCGCTTCCTGATCGAGCTGTTGGCGGCGTTGCAGCGCTTCCTGCTCCAGTTGTTGGCGCCGCTGGCTGTACTGCTGCTCCATCTGGGCCAGGCGCCCCTGGTGCTCCTGCTCGATCTTGGCCAGCTGTTGCCGGGCCTGGGCCAACATCTGTTCCCCCTGTTGGCGGCCCTGCTCACGCAGCTCAGCGCCCTGGCGTTCCGCTTCCTGGCGGATGCTCTGGCTGTTGATCAGTTGCTCCCGTTGCTGGCGGGCTTGGTTCAGGAGTTCCTCGGCCTGCTGGCGGGCCTGGTTGATGAAGTCGTCCTTCTTGGCCACCAGCTCTTCGGCTTGGGCCAGCTGCGGGGGCAGTGCCTCACGCACCGCATCCATCAGCTCGATCGCATCCTGTTCATTCACCAGGCGACCGCCGCTGAAGGGCACGCGGGTGCCGTCCAACACGATCTCCTCCAGTTGATCGAGCTGGTCGAGCACGGAAGTGAGCTGCGCCTCAGCCATCACGGAGGATCAAGGGGATGACTGATTAAAAAGCCTGGCCAGGTCTTCTGCCACTCCTGTGGGCACCATGTGACCAACGTTGCCGCCAAAGCGCGCCACCTCCTTCACCACCGAACTACTCAGAAAGCTGTGGGTGGTGGCTGTGGCCAGGAACAACGTTTCCAACTGTGGGGCCAGGCTTTTGTTGGTGTGGGCAATCTGCAGTTCGTACTCGAAGTCGCTGAGGGCGCGCAGACCCCGCAGGATCACGCCGGCTCCACAGGCCTGGGCGAAATCCGCGGTGAGGCCGTCGAAGGCAGCCACTTGCACGTTCGGGAGATGGGACGTGGCACGGCGGATCTGCTCGAGGCGCTCCTCCACGCTGAAGCAGGGGTTTTTGCTGGGGTTGCGCAGCACCGCCACCACCAGTTGGTTGAACAGGTTTGAGCCCCGCTCGATCACATCCAGGTGGCCGAGGGTGAGGGGGTCGAAGCTGCCGGGATAAAGCGCCTGCATGGTGCCGATCCTATCGATCAGACGGCGGTTGATCAGCCGTTTCTAGAGTTGGTAGAGATCCTTCCCCAGCCTCCCGTTGCCGCCCATGGCCCTCAATGCCGACGCCAAGAAGACGCTGCTGCGCAAGATTCCCCACGGCGTGTTCATCTGCGGTGTGGCCGAGGGGGATGAGGTGAACGGCTTCACCGCCAGCTGGGTCACCCAGGGGTCCTTCGAGCCGCCCCTGGTGGTGATGGCCGTGCGCGCCGACAGCACCAGCAACGGCATGATCCAGCGCACGGGCCGCTTCTCGCTGAACGTGCTCGCGGCTGATCAGAAAGATCTCGCCGCTGTGTTCTTCAAGCCCCAGAAGGGCATCGGTGGTCGTTTTGATGCGGCTCCTTACCAACTGGGTGAGCTGGGCCTGCCGCTCCTGAACGATGCCCTGGGCGCCGTGGAGTGTGAGCTGGTGGGTCAGGTGGCCCATGGTGATCACACCGTGTTTGTGGGTGAGGTGAAGAGCGCCGTGCTGCACCGCGATGGTGCCGCCCTGGAGTTGAGCAGCACTGGCTGGCAGTACGGCGGCTGAGCTGCGCCTCTTGAGCACCACTCAGCCTCTTCTCCAGGACAAAGAACGGCTGCGGGCACGCCTGAAGGAGGTGCCCGCTGAACCGGGGTGTTACCTGATGCGCGATGGCGAGGACCGCATCCTCTACATCGGCAAGGCCAAGGTGCTGCGCAACCGCGTGCGCAGCTATTTCCAGAGCGGCAGCGGCCACGGCCACTCCCCCCGCATCGCCCTGATGGTGCGTCAGGTGTGCGAGATCGAGTTCATCGTCACCGACAGCGAAGCCGAAGCGCTGGCGCTGGAATCGAACCTGATCAAGAACCACCAGCCGCACTTCAATGTGCTGCTCAAGGACGACAAGAAATATCCGTATCTCTGCATCACCTGGAGTGAGGCCTACCCGCGCATCTTCATCACGCGGCGGCGACGCTTTCGTTCCCCCCTGGATCGGTTCTACGGGCCTTATGTGGATGTGGGCCTGCTGCGCCGCACCCTCGGTTTGGTGAAGCGGGTGTTCCCGCTGCGTCAGCGGCCTCAGCCGCTGCATAAGGACCGTACCTGCCTCAATTACGACATCGGCCGCTGCCCGGGCGTCTGCCAGGAAAAGATCAGCTCAGACGACTACCACCGCACCCTGCGCCAGGTGGCGATGGTGTTTCAGGGCCGCAATGACGAACTGCTGCAGCTGCTGCATGAGCAGATGGAGCGCTATGCCGAGCGCCTTGATTTTGAAAGTGCAGCCCGGGTGCGCGATCAGCTGCAGGGGATCGACACGCTCACGGCTGATCAGAAGATGAGCTTGGGCGATAGCTCCGTGAGCCGCGACGTGCTGGCCCTGGCGGCGGATGAACGGGTGGCAGCGGTGCAGTTGTTTCAGATGCGCGCCGGCAAGTTGGTGGGTCGGCTCGGCTTCACCGCCGATGCCATTGGCATGCCGGCTCAGGAGGAAGGGGCCGGCGGCGATCTGCCCCCATCCCCGGAACGCGCAGAGGCCCTCGGCCGCATCCTGCAGACGGTGATCGAGGAGCACTACAGCCAGGTGGAGCCGGTGGAGATTCCGCCGGAGCTGCTGCTGCAGGTGCCATTGCCCCAGCAACAGCTGATTGAAGAGTGGTTGAGCGAGTTGCGGGGCCGCAAGGTGAAACTCGCCGTGCCGCAGCGTTCCCAGAAGGCGGATCTGATCGAGCTGGTGACGCGCAATGCCAGCTATGAGCTGGAGCGGGCGCGCCGGGCTAGTGAGCAGAACCTGCTGGCTACAGAGGATCTGGCCCAGTTGCTGGAGCTGCCCACGCCGCCGCGGCGGATCGAGGGGTACGACATCAGCCACATCCAGGGCAGCGATGCGGTGGCCTCCCAGGTGGTGTTCATCGATGGCTTGCCGGCCAAGCAGCACTACCGCAAATACAAGATCCAGAGCAGCTCGATCCGCGCCGGTCACTCCGACGACTTCATGGCAATGGCGGAGATCATGCGCCGTCGGTTTCGGCGCTGGTCGCAGGCCAAAGCGGAAGGGGCGGACCTGCGCGAACTGCGCCGTTCCGCCGGCAGTGCACTCCACATCGGCGAGCTCAACGACTGGCCCGATGTGGTGATGATCGACGGGGGTAAGGGCCAGCTCTCCGCCGTGATGGAGGCCCTGCGCGAGCTCAATCTCGATGAGGAGCTAGTGGTGTGCTCCCTCGCTAAGCAGCGCGAGGAGGTGTTTGTGCCCGGTGCCAAGCAACCGCTGGAGAGCGAACCGGAGCAGTTGGGGGTGCAATTGCTGAGGCGCCTGCGGGATGAGGCCCACCGCTTTGCAGTGAGCTTCCACCGCCAGCAGCGCGGTGAGCGGATGAAGCGCTCCAGGCTTTCCGATATCGCCGGTTTGGGGCCAAAGCGGATCAAGGAGTTGCTGGCCCATTTCCGCTCGATCGATGCGATCCAACTGGCCAGCGTGGAGAGCCTGGCGGCCGCTCCAGGCATGGGGCCGGCCCTCGCCCAGGCGGTGTGGGACTACTTCCACCCCGATGCCAGCGCCGAAGCACCGGAGCTGGAGGCTGCGCTGGAGAATGAAGCTCCGCTGGAGCTGGCCGGTTGAAGAGGATCCGCTCCGGACTGCCAGGGCTGTTGCTGGTTCTGTGCATGGCGCTGGGGATGGCAGCACCGGTGTTCGCTGCACCGGGCCTGTGCGTGGGGCCGATTTGCGGTGACGAGATCACCCGCAGCGCCAAGCACCACTTCCAGCTGCGCATGCGGGTGAGCGATCAACTCGGTCACCGCGAACGTCTCACCGTTGACTGCCGCACCGGTTCCCTCAGCCCGGCCGCCGGCCTGGTGGAGCGGGGCTATGCCGCAGCCCTGGCCCGCAAGGCCTGCCGGCTGGCGGGCGAAGCGGCGGCATGACACGGCGACCGCGATGACGATTGGCATTTGGGTCCTGGGCGATCAGCTCAACGGCGAACAAGCGGCCCTCGCTGGAGTGTCACCTGAGCAGGCGCGGGTGTTGCTGGTGGAGAGCAGCTCTGTTCTGCAGCAGAGGGCCTACCACCGCCAGAAGCTGGTCCTGGTGTGGAGCGCGATGCGCCACTTCGCCGCCGAGCTCAAGGAGCAGGGCTGGACGGTGGATCACCTCGAAACCGAGCGCTTTTCCGAGGCCGTGCGCACTTGGATCGAGGCGAACGGCATTCGCGAACTGCGGGTGATGGAGCCGGCCGACCGCGGTTTCCGCGCGGCGATCGAGCGGTTGCAACTGCCTGTGCCGCTGGTGTGGGTGCCAAGCAACGCCTTCCTCTGGAGCCGCAGCGACTTCGCCGCCTGGGCCGCGGGATACAAGCAACTGCGCCTGGAGCTGTTTTACCGCGAGAGTCGCCGCCGCTTCGGCGTGTTGATGGAGGGCTCGGGCAAGGCCGCACAGCCCCTCGGTGGACAGTGGAATTTCGATGCAGACAACCGCAAACCGCCGCCGAAGGGCCTCAAAGGTCCGCAGCCGTTGTGGTTTGCACCGGATGCGATCACCCAGGCGGTGATCGACAAGGTGCGCCAGCTGGATGCGCAGCGCGAGACCGAAGGGCAAGCAGCCTTGCCGGGGGACCTTGAGCCCTTCTGCTGGGCCGTCACCCGGGCGCAGGCGTTGGAGGTGCTGGAGCACTTCATCGCCACGCGTCTGGCCGGTTTCGGGCCGTACCAGGACGCGATGGTGACGGGGGAGCCCACGCTCTGGCATGCATTGCTTTCGCCCTACCTCAACCTGGGATTACTGCATCCGCTCGAGGTGGTCCGCCGCTTAGAGCAGGCCGGGTTGGAGCAACAGGTGCCGCTGGCTGGGCTGGAGGGGGTGATTCGCCAGATCCTTGGCTGGCGGGAGTACACCCATGGCCTCTACCAGTGGTTTGGCCCCGACTATCCGGCCCTGAATCACTTCGAGGCCGATCAACCCCTGCCGGCGAGCTTTCAGCAGTTGGGCGGCAGTGGGCTGCGTTGCCTCGACACGGTGTTCGCCGAGTTGCGCAGCAGCGGCTACGCCCACCACATCCAACGGTTGATGGTGCTGGCCAATTACGGCTTGATCGCCGGCCTGAACCCCCAGGCCCTCACCGCCTGGTTCCACCGCATGTTCATCGACGGCCACGACTGGGTGATGCAAACCAACGTGATCGGCATGGGCGTGTTCGCCGACGGCGGCCGGCTAGCCAGTAAGCCCTACGCCGCCAGTGGCAACTACATCAAGCGGATGAGCAGCTACTGCCAGGGTTGCCGCTACGACGTGAAACAGCGCCACGGCGAGCGAGCCTGCCCGTTCAACAGCCTCTACTGGGATTTCCTGGCGCGGCATCAGGAGAGCCTGCGCCGCAATCCCCGCATGGGCCTGGTGATGAAGCAGCTGGAGAAGCTGCCCGCTGAGGAATTGGAGCTGATCCGCGCCGCCGCGGAGCGCCATCGTCGCGAGATGGTTGCAACGGTTGCTTGACAGCGGCATCCCTGCGGCGGATCCTTTGGCAGCCACCACATCTGGATCAATGAACCAGGACGCCACCACCACTAGTGCAGCCAAGGCTGAGGTGCGCGCCCTGGACGTAGAGCTGCCGGTCGATCTGGCCATGGCTGTGGAGGGCTATGTGGCTCAGCGGCCCCACCTGGATCCCGGCCGTCTGCTTCAGACCGCCCTGGCTCAGTTCCTGGTGCAACAGGGCGGTGCACGCCCTGAAGTGCGTGAGCTTTACCTTGATGGCCTGTTTGGCACTGGACTGTGATCGCCCTGGCAGCACTGCCCCCTGAGGCCTACCTCTGGTTCAAAACGCTCCACATCGTGGGCGTGGTGGTGTGGTTTGCCGGGCTCTTCTATTTGGTGCGCCTGTTCATCTATCACCGCGAAGCCGAAGAGCTTGAGCCGGCACTGCGGGAGCCATTTCAGGCCCAGTACTGCCTAATGGAGAAACGCTTGGCCAACATCATCACCACCCCGGGCATGGTGGTGGCGGTGACCATGGCCGTGGGCCTGTTGGTGAGCAACCCGGCCTGGCTGCAGCAGGGCTGGATGCACGCCAAGCTCGGCTTTGTGGCGGCGCTGCTGGCCTATCACTTCTTTTGTTACCGCCTGATGGGGCAGCTCCAGGCGGGAACCTGCGGCTGGAGCCCCAAGCAGCTGCGGGCCCTGAATGAGCTACCCACGCTCCTGCTCGTGATCGTGGTGATGCTGGTGGTGGTCAAGAATCAGTTCCCCACGGGCGCCGCCACCTGGTTCATCGTGGCCCTGGTGGTGTTCATGGCCGCTTCGATTCAGTTCTATGCCCGCTGGCGCCGGCTCCGGGCTGAACGGGAAGCTGCCGCAGGCGCGGCTTAAGGATCGCCATGGCTCACCCGCTGCGGGCGGTGCTCGAGCAGGTGCAGCCCGAGAGCTGCCCGGCCACCCTCAACTTCCACTGCCACACCATCCACAGCGATGGCAGCCTGCGGCCGCAGCAGCTGGGCGAGCAGGCGTTGAGCATCGGTCTGCAGCACCTCGCCGTGACCGACCACCACTCAACCCAGGCGTTTGAGCCTCTGCAGCGTTGGTTTACTGATCAGGCAGATGCCGGCGCAGTGGTTCCCACCCTGTGGAGCGGCGTGGAGATCAGCTGCCTCCTGGAGAGCTGCCTTGTGCACGTGTTGGCCCTGGGCTTCGAGCCCGGCCACAGCGCCCTGGATCCCTATCGCCAGGGGCAGGCTCCCGTGGGCGAGCCCCTCCAGGCCCGCGAGGTGGTGCGCCGCATCCACGACGCGGGCGGCCTGGCGGTGCTGGCCCATCCGGGCCGCTACCGGCTCAGCTTTCAGCGGCTGATTCCGGCTGCCGCCGCCCTGGGCTTTGACGGTGCGGAGGCCTATTACGACTACGACCTGCAACCCCGCTGGCAGCCCACCCCAGTGGTGTGTGATGCGATTGCCCGACTGCTCGACAACCACGCACTTCTGCGAAGTTGCGGAACCGATACCCATGGTCTGCAGCTCTGTGGCCGCTAGGGTTCCCCCAGCATTCATCCCTGCCGATGGGCCTGTTCGATCGTCTGCTCGGTGGCAACAACAACTCGGTGACCGGCACCGCTGAAGCCAAGAAGCCAGCCAAGAAGGAAGAAGCGTTCTTCTTGGATGCGGACTCCTCCAGCAGCATGGGCAACGTGGAGTTCATGCGCCGCTCCAACACGATCCGCCACACCTTCCCGGGCACGGCCAGCAGCCCCGGTGATAAGGAGCTCATTGAAGAGGTGGCCTCCATGGAGATGCGGCGTGAGAAGGCCACTCCTGGTCTCGGTGGTGCAGTGGAGCAAGAAGCTGAGATCAACCTCACCGGCGGTATCCCCAAGCCCGTGAAGAAGACCTTCGCCGAGCAAATGAGCAAGGCGGAGCTGGACCAGCGCAAGAAGGGCTCGGCCGTGGCCACCAACGCGCCCGGTGTGGCTCCCCGCAAGGCTGCCAGCAGCGAAGCCCAGCCTCAGATCACCAGCCAACAGCCCAGCAAGCCTGGCGACATCGACGCCTTCAAAGGCTGGGTGAAGGACCTCTGATTCAGCTGAGGGGTTATCCCTCCACAAGCTGTTCCGCTTCAAGTACCAGCTGGCGCAACTGCTCCAGCTGGTTGCTTTGTGCTCCGCTCCAGAGGCCGCGGTTGTGGGCCTCCAGAAGCCGCTCAGCCATGTCACGCAGGGCCCAGGGGTTGGCCTGCTTGAGGAAGGCGAGCACCTGTTCATCCCCAAGCCACTGTTCGGTGATGGCGCCGTAGCTCCAGTCGGGCACGCGGCCGGTGCTGGCGTCGTAGGCGAACAGGTAGTCGAGGCTGGCGGCCATCTCGAAGCCGCCCTTGTAGCCGTGTTGCTGCATCCCCTCGATCCAGCGGGGATTGAGCACGCGGGAGCGCAGCACCTTGTCGAACTCCCGCTCGAGCCGGTGCATCCGGGGGCGCTGATGGCGGGAGTGGTCGCCAAACCACAGTTGTGGTGCCCGGCCCGACATCGACTCCACGGCAGCAGAGAGGCCGCCCTGGAACTGGTAGTAGTCGTCGGAATCGAACAGGTCGTGTTCGCGGTTGTCCTGGTTGTGGAGCACCACCTGCACCGCCGCCAGCCGTTGCTCAAACCCCTGGCGATCGGCCTGGATTTCGAGGCGGGAACTGCTGCCATCGGCGCCGCCAAGGCCTTCGTAGCGCCAGCTGCTCCAGTTGAGGTAGGCGGCCGCTAGGTCGGCGCGGGTTTCCCATTCGCCGCTGTCGATCAGGCCCTGCAGGCCGGCCCCGTAGGCTCCGGGCGCCGAGCCATACACGCGCCAGGCGTGCCCATCGCGCTGGGCTGCCGCCGCCAGAGGGTTCTCCGCCTCGGGTTCGTCGGCAGCCGCCACCAGCGCCGTGGCGCGATTGAGCCAGGCCACGAGCTGCGGAAAGGCATCGCGGAACAGCCCCGAGATCCGCACCGTCACATCCACGCGCGGGCGGCCCAGCTGCATCAGCGGGATGAGCTCCAGGTCCACCAGGCGGCGGCTGGGGCCATCCCAGAGGGGGCGTACCCCCAGTAGAGCCAGAGCCTGGGCGATGTCTTCGCCGCCGTTGCGCATGGTGCTGGTGCCCCAGACCGAGAGGGCGAGATGGCGCAGGGGCTCGCCCTCCTGCATCAGGTGTTGATCGAGGAGCACGTCAGCGCTGCGGCGCCCCAAATCCCAGGCCGCTTCGCTGGGCAGGGCCCGCAGATCGACGCTGTAGAAGTTGCGCCCCGTGGGCAGCAGATCGGGCCGGCCGCGGGTGGGTGCCCCAGACGGTCCGGCGGCGATGCGGCCTCCAGCCACGGCTGTGAGGAAGGCCTGCTGCTCGGCTGTGCCGCAGCGGAGCAGGTTGGGGAGCAGGCCGGTTTGGAGTCGATCCAGAGCGCGTTCCGTTTCAGCTCCCGCTGTTTTGGTGGGGCGACGGCCGGCGATCAGCTCGCTGCAGAGGTCGGCTGCCTGCGCTTCCAGCCACTCCACCGCGTCGCCGGCGTGGCGCGGGAACGCCACACCGAGAGCCTGGAGTCGCTGGGTGTCGGCTTCACTGATCGGCGCTTCCTCTGGTTCAGCCCAGGGATCTAGCTCGAGCGCGAGATCGCGGGCGATGGCCTGGGTGAGACCGAGCCCCTGATCTTGAGGTGGACGCGCCAGGCAGCTGAGAAGCTCCGCCAGCGCCGCCGCCGCCGGCAGCGATCCGAAGCGGTGCAGGCCCGTGCGGACCTGCGCTTCTTTCAGCTCACACAGGTAGCCATCGGCTGCATCGAGGGGGTCGCCGCCCTCCGCGCCCGTCAAGAGATCCGGTAGTTGCAATGCCGCCAGTCGCTGCAGCACCTGCCCCCGCAGTTGCTCGCTGCGGGCACTGCCGAGGTGCATCGCCTCCCAGTACTCGTCGATCAGGGCTTCTAGCTCGCGCATATCGCCATGCAGCCCGGCGCGACCCAGGGGCGGGGTGAGGTGATCGAGGATCACCGCCTGGGATCGGCGCTTGGCCTGGGATCCTTCGCCGGGATCGTTGACGATGAAGGGATAGACGTGGGGCATGGGCCCCAGGGCCCACTCCGGATAGCAGCTGCTCGAGAGGCCGAGTCCCTTGCCCGGCAGCCACTCGAGATTGCCGTGTTTGCCCACATGGCAGATCAGCTGCACGCCGGCCACCTGCCGCAGCCAGAGGTACTGGGCGAGGTAGGCGTGGGGTGGTGGCAGATCGGGCGAGTGGTAGCTGAGGCTGGGGTCGCGGT
>Ga0194118_10001094_pt1 | contig 40508 bp, 25 predicted proteins | sample TA2MahsurfametaG_2_FD_148662 | JGI IMG/M metagenome (GOLD analysis project Ga0194118, IMG submission 148662) | Freshwater microbial communities from Lake Tanganyika, Tanzania - TA2015013 Mahale N5 surface | ecosystem: Environmental > Aquatic > Freshwater > Lake | place: Tanzania: Lake...
CAGCAGTTCCCTATGCTAACAAAGGATACATCATCATACACAATGGACAACAACTTGAGAAACTGTGTAGAACTGAAGGTTCTGCACGGAAATACATTCAAGCACACAAAAAAGGAAAGTCAATCGGCAAACTTCCAATTTGATGCAAACTGGGGGCGAGTAAAGTGTCCCTATAGTATAGAGACAACGTGATGAAAAAACCACTTAACAAGCATCAAGAACATTTTGAGGATATGATTCTCACTGGAGATCTATCTGTTCTGGATTTCTTCAACTCTGATTGTGAGATTTCACTGAAGATTGATGGTTCTCCTGCAATCGTTTTTGGTACTAATCCTGCCAACAATCAGTTCTTTGTTTCTACCAAATCTGCCTTCAACAAAGTTAAAATCAAACTCTGCCATTCTCATGAAGAAATTGACACGCATTTTCAAGGCAAAGTTGCAAACATTCTGCATTGTTGTTTTAATTGGTTGCCTCATACAGATTCTATCATTCAAGGCGATTTTCTTGGGTTTGGTAATACTGATGTTGTTCAACCTAATACCATTTCGTATCGGTTTTCAGAAGTAGTTTCTCAAAACATTATCTTTGCTCCTCACACAGTTTGGCATACTGATGGTGAATTGAAGGATGCTTATGTGATTGGATCTGCTCCTTTCTTTGCTGATACTGAAAACGTTAAGTTTGTCCAACCTTGTGTAGATTATCTCAAGATTCAACTTCCTGATGTCGATGTTAGCAACATTCAGTTTCTGACTGACAAGCAGGCACAGGTTGCCAAACAACAAATCAATGCCATTATTCGTGATGGTCATGAACTCGAATGGTGGAATGTTGCTGAGATTTTTGAGTGTCGCAATCTTGCTCATTTGTATCTCACAATGATCGAACTCAAAGATGATATTATGCAGTCGATGATTGTTCATGACAGTCCTCGTGCATTTATCGGTGATGATGAGATCATTGGTGAAGGATTTGTCTGCAAGAATGATAGCATCATCTTCAAGTTGGTGAATCGTTATCAGTTTTCTCATGCAAACTTTAATTCAGTGAAATCATGGTAATCCTCTATTTCTTGATTATTCTCTCTGTTTTTTTATGGGGTGGAATTGTTCTATTCTCTCCGATATTCAATTACTTGGATGACATTCCAAAAGATCCAAAGAATCAATAACTGGGGGCTAGCAAAGTGTCCCTATAGTATACGACTCAACCACTGAAATGATTTCTCTTCCTAATCCCACATCTTTTGCTAATTTTGTTGCTGAGCAGGATGCTCGCAATACACTACAACTGAATGTAACTAAGTGGTGTTATATGTTGATTGATGCTCTCAAGCAGAACTATATTGATTATTCGATTCGTGGACATTATCGTTCTCTTCAAAAAGGTGAGAGCACTGATTATCATGAGTCTTGTATTGTTAAACTGAAAGCAGGTGAATGTCCGATTGATTATGTCATCGAGTCTGGCAAAAAGTATCACAAAGTTGTCTTTGTTGATGGTGGTGGACAACGCTCCGCACATGCATTTGTTGATAAAAAGACTGGTGAAGTGTACATGTCCGCATCATGGAAGCAACCTGCAAAGGGTGTACGTTATGATCTGCGATTGATGAAAGATCGGGAGTATTTGTTGGCAAATGCAGATTGGTCTGGTGGATATTTGTATGCTCGTTGACAACCACTGGCAACACTGATAGAATAAGACTATGGGAATGAGTTTGCCCTATAAAGTTACTCACTATTCACACTCGATACTAACGGAGTTAGTTCAATTATGACAATTGCAAATCTCATCGATCACTTGGAAACGGGTGTCAACTGGAATAAAGTTTTTGGAGTTGTTCGTTCTACCTATGGTGATTCTGGATTCACCTCTAGGGCAGACAACTTTACAAAATCAACTACAATCGAAAAAGCACTTGCTAAGTTTTCTGATCTTAACCGCGTGGATCAGATTGGTTACGATTTCATGTATGATGGTCTTAAAGTAGAACTGAAGATGCGTCAAAATCTGTTCTACAAGAGAACACCAAATCAGACGCAAGTGATTAAGATGAAGAACTTTCAAGGTAACAAAAAGACTCTGGAAGATTTCAAGAACGATCAAACTTTCGATGTTGCAATCATTCTGTGTCTGACTACTTTTCAAGCAATAGTTGTGGAGGATGAAGTAGCACGGAGTCGTTATTTTGCAGATGGTGATGGTGTCTTTGCAAAGTTTGGTCTGGGAGACTACTATAAGTGCGATATTGGTGAAGTTACTCCCATTCTTCCTCCGACTTCACTTTCTGAGGAGTTTCAGACAGCAGTAGACAATTACCTTGATTTCTAACTGAAACTGGGGGCGAGCAAAGTGTCCCTATAGTATGAGCACCACCCAACCGATGATTGTTTCTGAAGTCTACTCCTACCACACAAATTGGAAGGAGGGTAAAGTCAATCAAATGTGGATTGAGCAAATCACTGATAAAGAGTGTGACAATCTTTATGTTGCTGTTGCACACAATCCCAGCAATGGTTCTACGATGAAGATGAGCAATCCCCGCACATCTTACTCCGAAACTCTCAACTGGGTTCGTGGATTCTGCGGCACCTTCTGTATTCTTTCTGCCTGATTATGCTTTACAACATTCTCAATCAACTTTCTAACTGATTATGGCAACTCGTTCTCGTATTGGTATTGAACTCTCCGACAATTCCATTCTTTCTGTGTATTGTCACTGGGACGGATATCCCGAGTTTAATGGTAAGAAACTTCAAGAACATTTCGATTCTTATGAATCTGCTGCTGCACTGATTGACGGTGGTGATATTAGTGCTCTGTGGACAAATGTAGGTTGGGATAATGAAACTCTATCAGAAGTTGGTCCTCTTTATTATTCCTCCCGTGGTGAGAATTGCCCGCCTCGGCATGATAAAGATCTGGCAGAGTATCTTCTGAATGGTGAAGAGTTTGCATACCTCTATACTCAATCTGAAGAATGGGTATGTTATGATACATGTCAATGGCACGATTCCTATATGGAAGGTGTCGAAATCCCCTCTGCTGTTACTGTTTAATTCTGAAGATTTATGGTGATTACTTCACTTATGGCAGGATTTGCCTTTGGTTATTGTATCATTGATCTTGCACTTGCATTGTACTTTAAGATTCAAAAATGATTCGATAACACAAACTGGGGGCGAGCAAAGTGTCCCTATAGTATGAGCACCACCTTCACCGTCCGATTCGATTCCAATGCTCTGGATTCTCCCGAGTATATTGGACCTTTCTATTCTGAAGAATCTGCACAAGATTATTGCGATGCCCGCAATGATTCTTTATCACTCTCTGGGATTCCTTCCTGGGTTGCTTGTTACTCTATCGTTGACTGATTATGCAATTCCAAGTTACAGAAGTTTCGTTTGACTTTGATGACGAAGACTTCACTCTTGAAGAACAACAATCTGTCGTAGATTCTGTTCTTGGTAACACCTTTGAGGTGGAGGTTGATGATAACGACACCGAGGAAGATGTTGCAAATGCTCTAGTCGAACACGTCACAGATTTCACTGGTTGGTGTGTCTTCTCTCTGAATTATCGTCACGTTTCTAACACTCACTGAATAAACAAAATGACTCTGAACAAAGCACAATTCGACCAACTCGTTGAAAACTATGTTTGTCACATTATCGATGGGTTGGATTCAGAAACTATGGAAACTATGATCTTTGATCTACTCACTCGTGAGTATGAAGATATATCTGAAGAAGACATTCTGAATGAGATTGAAGAACTTTATGGAGAGGAAGTTGCAAATGATCTTCTGGAAAGTGCAGCACAATGATTGAAACTCAGTACTGAAACTACAATGACAAATCCCAATCCTTACGTCCAAAATCTTGTTGAAATGGGTTATGATGAAGCAGATTGCCGAATGATAGCATCTGCTGGACTTAAAAAGACTTTTCCTCTTAACATTCATGGTCGAGTTTATAGCACTCAACAAGAGTATGATGATGCTATTGCTGACTTTCTGAATGGTTTTTAAATGGTAAAGTTTTATCTCTCTTGTGGTTCATTGCTTAAAATCAATGATTACTCTTACTTCAATCAATCTACTGGGGGCGAGCAAAGTGTCCCTATAGTGTAACCACAACCCTTCTACTATGCGAGTCATCGAAAAGCAAATGAATGATGCAATCCTGAATCAAAAGGATTGGAAAAAAGACAATACTGAGGTTGTTTATTATAGTGGAAATGATTCCTCTGATGTGTTTCTCTATGGCAATCTGATTGCTCGTATTCATTCTTTCTCGATTGAATTGTTTGATGGTGGGTATCAATCAGCAACCACAAAGTCCCGTCTCAATGCTATTCTCTCCGAGCATGGTTTGCCTGGTGAGAAAGTCTTCCAGAAGAACTTTCAGTGGTTTGTGCAACAAGAAGGTGGTGCAATTCCTTTCTTTGATGGTATGCGTCTCAACTGATTCTTGATTCTGATGTCTTTCTTCATTAAGGATGCAAGAGAGTATGCAAAGTACCGATTATCGATTGATTGAGTATAATGTAGAGTCCTCATCTTTGGGGTCTTTTTTATGCTTTTTATTCAAAATAAGGTTAAAAATGTATTAAAATCAATTATAAATGTGTTTTTTAATGTATATTCGTTTTCAACATGCTTGTGGAAAAGTATGTTGAAACTGTGGAAAACTTATGTTTAATGTCTCTGAGATCTTGTGATTAGACTCTTATGAATGTCAGATCTTATGGTGATCTTAGCCTGCACTCTATCACAACCGCAGAGAAATGTCAAGACCCCCGAGTATCATAAAACCCCCACACAACTCCCAGAATTATAAGGACATCGAATAAATACTCTGAAACCCATTGACAAACACCTCAGAGAGTCTTATAGTATGATTATACATCAACGGAGATCACTTATGTCGGTTGCGTATTCACAAGGGCACAAGACACATTATAGGGTTACTCTGGATTTTGAGGTATTTGATGACTTCGATCCTCATCAATTGGACTGGGAAAAGACATTCAACCTGGAACCTGCTGAGAAAGTGTCAGCATACGTGGAGGACCTGGATTGTCCTTCGAGGTGGTAGTTTTGGTATTTAATTATACCAAATCAGGGGTTTTTATTTTGTTAACATAAAGCATATATATTTGGGTCTTTATGTTAACAAAATGAGAACACTAAAATATAGTCATCTGGGAGAGATGAGAATTCTCAGAGTTGCAAACAAAGTCACCACTATTCTACCACAACTGCAAGACGTAATGCAACAGTTAGAGGAGAACGGTGAGGATAGTTGTGAGGTGATTCTGCAGGTCTTAAGTGACATTCAAGAAAAGGTGAGTTAATGACACTGGGGGCGAGTAAAGTGTCCCTATAGTATGATCATCAAAGGGGAATGAGATGCGCCCCCTACAAAGACACTCACACACACAGTTCATTACACTTTTCTTTTCATTATGTCCAAGTCCGTTCTTCTTTCGATGCTCGATCAAGGTAACACTGGCGCCGAGATTCTTTCGATTCTTGATGCTATCATTGACGACAGTCAGAGTGATAATGTTCCGACTCTTGATGTAATCGAATTCTGACAATCTTATGGGTGCTGAGTTGACACTTGGCACCCTTATCTGCTAAGATATTCATATGCGTATTCGGCAGTTATATGTCGAGGTTTGTGATGCGGTTGTGCCCGCGTTGCCCCGTCCATAAGGGGGGGGTTATATAATTTTTGGGTCCTTCCTAACCTACAGAGGTGACAAATCGACCTCTAAATATCATTCAAATAAAAAATTTCCGGAGAAATAAAATGGGCGTAAATGAATTCATAAAGGTGGATTTTTTTTGTACTCATATATAATTCAGTAACTCGTTAAGAATTACAAAAAAAAATCCGGAAATATTTTGAGTATGGAAAAGGTATATCACATCTATGCAAAGAACAAGTGTATCTTACATTCAATTAAAGAAGAAGACTTTGAAGTTGCTTGGAATACTTTGAAGAAGATGATTGATATTGTGAAGACAGAGTATCATATTGAAGATCTTTCCTTTGAAGAACTTTATATTAATAAGGATATTACTTTAAGTTCTTCTCATTGACATACTCTAAATAAACTGATAAAATGAGTTTGAAACTTTAATTCACTTATGGCAAAAGGATTTACTGTAAAAGCTGCTGCTCCAAAAACATCAGCATCTGAATGGAATTATGATTCAATTAAGGAAAGAATGAAAGGAAAAAGTATTGTCTTCTGTCTTCCAGGCAGAGGATGCTCTTTTACTTTTCTGAAAGCATTTGTACAACTTTGTTTTGATCTTGTGCAAAATGGAATGAGTATTCAGATTTCTCAAGATTACTCATCAATGGTGAACTTTGCACGTTGTAAGGTTCTTGGAGCAAATGTTCTTCGTGGACCAAAGCAGGTTCCTTGGGACGGAAAACTAAATTATGACTATCAATTATGGATTGATAGTGACATCGTATTCAACTCAGAAAAGTTCTGGCAACTCTGTGATCTTGCTCTGTCGGAAGATGAGGAAGGAAAGGAGATTGTTGCTGGATGGTATGCCACAGAAGATGGGCACACGACTTCAGTTGCTCACTGGTTAGAAGAAGATGATTTCCGTAAGAATGGTGGTGTAATGAATCACGAGACTGTGGAGAGCATCTCAAAACGTCGTAAACCTTTCACAGTTGATTACACTGGTTTTGGTTGGGTTCTGATTAAAAAAGGAGTTTTTGAAAATCTTGAATATCCTTGGTTTGCTCCTAAGATGCAAGTCTTTGAATCTGGTGCAGTTCAGGATATGTGTGGAGAAGACGTTTCTTTCTGCTTGGATGCTATTGAAAAGGGATATGAAATTTGGTGTGATCCAAGAGTTCGTGTGGGACATGAGAAAACTCGTGTAATTTGATGGAGATTAACTAATGGCAACTCGTAAAAGTTCTAGTGGGTCGAATTTTGTACCCGGAACACCGAAGAAAACTCGTCAAGGTTGCTCGCAACATACCAAATTGAGTGCTTCTTCTCGCAACGGAGCTCGCAAAAGGTACAAGGGACAAGGACGATAATAACATAGATAGAGCAGGAAGAAATTCCTGCTTTTTTTATTAACAACTTATGGCATACTTAAATCATAATCTTCCAACGATTACTTGCTACATTCGTAATGAATTTCTCTACAATCATAAAAAGGGACATGGTGAGGTAACTTTATGTGATGTACACTCTGTATCGTCCTTAGAGAAGCACGTACCGCTGTTTGAGGCATTTCTTGAGAATGGTGTAAACTGGACTCGTAGGCCAATTCATGCCTTTTGTTGGAAACCAGATGCACCAGTCCCTCAATTGGAAGAGTGTATGTGGTGGGATTGTTTTTCTCCTTATATTGATGTTCAAGTTCGTTCAAGACTCTCTGGATTACGAGCTCAATTAATCAATTATCGAGGTGAAAAGAACGAAGGTGTTTATATGTTCACTCTCGATTGGTCATGGGAGTCAAAATCCACCTTGAATACGAACTTTAGTGAGACTCCAGAACATAAATGTGCTCATTTTTTCAAGATGGACAATGGAAATTACTATGCATACCCAAATAATAAGATTTTATGGTACGATGATGCATGGACAAAGAACAGAATTACTCAAAATCCAGGTTATGAGATTGATTTGACCGAATATTCAGTTGAAAATCGTAGAAAAATTGAGACTTCAGACGATTTTATGTACGAAATCAAAGAAATTCGGGATAGCAACCCCGTAAAAAGTTCCAATTTACCAAAATCGGGAGAAAAAAATGACTAAAAAAGTTGACAAGAACATGAATTTTATGAAAAACGAGTGGGGAACAGAGTTTTTATCGTCAGAATATGGTTGGGAAGAAAAAATAGAACAAAAAAAGATGCTTCGTGAGATTTCAAACGATGATTTGACTCCGAAAAAACATGATTTTTTCCTTCAAAATGAACTTCATTCACAAATTCGTAATGATGAAGATTATGATGATTGGCAATATGGCACAGAACCCATTTATGAAGTAAAAAAACCATAATAAATAAGATAGATTTATTATATTCTTATGCCTTTAGAGAGGATAAGCAAAAGTTTTAAAGATTTGAGCATGTCCTTTCAGGTAAATCCCCTGAATTATGATCTTATTGCGATTAAAAATGAAACTGCAATCGCAAGATCCGTTCAAAATTTGGTTTTGACATATCCGGGAGAAAGATTTTTCAATCAAAATCTCGGATCTGGAATTTCAAGATCACTTTTTGAAAATATTGATGAAATTTCTGCATCTACAATTCAATCTGAAATTGAAAATACAATTAATTTATATGAACCAAGAGTGAGTTTAATATCTGTAGATGTAAATCCCAATTTTGACAATAATGAATTTAACGTAACTGTTAGATATTTTATTATTGGAATTGATGTTCCAGCACAAGAATTAACATTTGCTTTACAGCCAACTCGATAAATGGCATTAGTCAACTTTACAAATTTAGATTTCGATCAGATTAAAAGTTCAATTGTCGATTATTTAAAATCGAACTCGGATTTTACTGACTATAATTTTGAAGGATCTAACCTATCTGCAATCATTGACGTACTCGCATATAACACATATATTTCCTCATACAATGCTAATATGCTTAGCAATGAGGTTTTTATTGACAGTGCCACTCTTAGAGAGAATGTAGTTTCTTTAGCTCGCAATATTGGTTATGTACCTCGTTCCAGAACGGCAGCAAGGGCAAACGTTTCCTTCTTTGTAGACACGAGTTCACTTACCAATAACCCAGTCACTATAACCCTTAGAAAGGGCATTGTCTGCACCACCAGTTCCAGTTTTGGTTCAGAAAATTATACCTTTAGCATTCCTCAAGATATTACAGTTCCTGTAGTAAATAATATTGCATCGTTTGATAATGTAAAAGTTTATGAAGGAACTTATTTAACTCAGAACTTTACGGTAAATGTAAGTGATGTAAATCAAAAATTTATTCTTGATAATGCAAATATCGACACATCATTAATTACGGTGACTGTCAGAGATACTGAAGCAAGTACTGCAACGAAAACATTTACACTTTCAAATAGTATTTTAAACGTAACATCAACCTCGAAAATTTTCTTTATTCAAGAAATTGATGATCAAAGATATGAATTAATTTTCGGTGATGAATATTTTGGACAAAAATTAGAAAATTTAAATTATATCACTGCTAATTATGTTGTAACAAATGGTCCTGCGGCCAATGGAGCATCATCATTTACATTTAATGGAAGATTGGTTGATAATAATGGAAACGTAGTTACATCAGATATTTCGTTAATTACTACAAATATTTCTTCTCAGGGTGGAAAGGAAATTGAATCTGTGAATTCAATCAAAAACTATGCTCCTAAAGTTTATTCTACTCAAAACAGAGCAGTTACTTCTGCAGATTATCAGGCAATTATCCCTCAAATTTATCCTGAGGCCGAATCCGTATCTGTATTTGGAGGTGAGGAATTAAATCCACCAAAATATGGTAAAGTTTTTATTACAATTAAACCATACAATGGATCGTTTATACCAAACTTTGTTAAAGATAATATTAAAAGGTCATTGAGAACTTATAGTGTTGCTGGTATTGTTACAGAAATTCTCGATCTCAAATATCTTTATATCGAATTCAATTCGAGTGTTTACTATAATAGTAACTTGTCCTCTTCTTCAGATGCACTTAGATCTAGAATCTTAAATAATACTAGCATTTTTGCAAGTTCTCCTGACATGAATAAATATGGTGCTAAGTTTAAGTATAGTAAATTTTTAAAGTTAATTGATGATGCAAGTGATGCAATAACATCAAATATTACCACAATTACAATTAGAAGAGATGTTTCTCCAGAAATTAATAAATTTGTTGAATATTCAATTAAGTTCGGAAACCAAATTCATATAGAAAATAATAATGGATTTAATATTAAGTCCTCCGGATTTTCAATTGCTGGTGTGACAAATACAGTTTACATTTCTGACATACCAAATACCGACTTAAAGACAGGAAAAATAATTTTCTTCACTTTACAGTCAGAAACCCAATTTAACATTGTAAGAACAAGTGCAGGTACGATTAATTATGAAACTGGTGATATTAAATTGAGTGCTGTAAACATTATTTCAACATCAAAATTATCTTTAGGGAATCCAATTATTCAAGTTTCTGCAACTCCAAAATCAAATGATGTTGTTGGATTGCAGGATCTTTATTTGAGTCTAGATATTAATAACAGCACGGTAAATATGATATCAGATACCATATCATCTGGTGCTGACGTATCAGGATCAACCTATACATCTACATCAAGCTATAGCAACGGAAATCTTGTAAGACTATAACAAATGACCGAAAAAAGAGTTAAAATTAGTTCAATCGTACAAAATCAACTTCCTGAATTTGTGCAAGCAAGTTTTCCTCTTGCAGAAAACTTTTTAAATCAATATTATAAATCTACAGAATATCAAAGTGCTTCGGTAGATATTCTTAATAATATTGATCAATATATAAAAATTGATAATATTATTAACACTGTAAAATTTACAACTCTTTCTTCTGACGTTTCATTTTTTGATGCAACAATTTCTGTAGATTCTACTGCAGGATTTCCACCAGAATATGGTTTAATTCAAATTGATTCTGAAATTATTACTTACACAGGGATTACTTCAACTAGCTTTACTGGATGTGTAAGAGGGTTTAGTGGAGTTACAACATATACTCAAGCAACAAAAACTGACGAATTAGTATTTGTTCAATCAGAATCATCTGATCACGAATCTGGATCTTCAGTAGTAAACCTGAGTATTCTACTGTTTCAAGAGTTCTATACAAAAGTTAAAAAGCAAATTGCTCCAGGATTTGAGGGTAGGTCTTTTTACGATGGAATTAATGATAGATTGCTGATCAAACAACTTAAAGATTTTTATACATCCAAAGGAACTGACTCTTCTTTTAAAGTTCTTTTCAACGCTTTGTATGGAAAACCAGTTGAAATAATAAAACCAAGAGATTATTTAATACAACCATCAGATGCTCAGTATAGAATTACTCAAAATCTGGTTGTAGAAGCATTAGAAGGAAATCCTTTAGACTTAGTAAATACAACATTATATCAGGATGAGGTTTACTCATTTCCACAAGCTCAAGGAACAATTGCTCTTGTAGAAAAATTTACAAGAGGTAGTAAAGATTATTATACTATTGGACTTGATTTTGACTATAATAAAGATTTAACCGTTAGAGGAACAGTTTTAGGAAAATTTAGCATTCATCCAACCACAAAAACTACAAGACTTGTTTCTATTGGTGCAACAGTATTGGATGTAGACTCTACAGTAGGATTTCCAAATTCTGGGTCATTGATTGCAGAACTTGATAATGGAACATCTTTAACTATTAACTACGGATCAAAAACTTTAACTCAATTTTTTGAATGTTCTGGAATTACTCAAGAGGTCACTAAAAATCAAAATCTTAGATTAGATGTTCATGCTTATGGATATGTTGGCGTAAGTACTTCAGAAAAAGTAAAAGTTAGAGTTACTGGAGTTTTATCAGATTTTAAAATTTTAGATGATGAGTATTATTATCAAAAAAATGATTCGATTCAAATCAAAACTTTAGGAAATAATTTTACTGATTATAGAGCAAATAATTGGTTTTTTAACGTTCCTGTAGTTTATGATGTAAGGTCTATTGATTTAATTGATAACTCAGACTTTACATATAGATTCAATACCTACGATGAACATAATTTTGTAATAGGTGATATTGTAACTATTGTAGCATCTAATGGTTCAATTAAAAATTCATTTACAGTTTCTATTGAAAGTAAAAATTCAATAACTCTTAGAGGTCAAGGACAGTTAACTCAGTCATTATCATACACTGTCGAAAAAAATGTTTCTAAAGTAAATTCATCAAATTACTCAAATTTAAACATTTATTCTTCTAATGTTCAAAATACTTATGAAGACTCAGATGGGTCTGTGTATGTAACTTCTTCTTCATTGCCAACGTATTTAAATCAACCTCTTAGAATTAATGATAGATCAGTAGTTTTTTCTGGTGAGTTTACAGGAACTGAATTACAGATTGGTAAACATGGATTTTATACTGGAGATGAAGTTGTATATTCTTATAATGGCAATAGTGAATTATATTTTGTAGAAAAAGTAAATGATACTACTATAAAGTTAGCAAAAAGTAGAGCTAACATATTTACTCAAAATTATGTTGGATTTAATACTTCCGCAACAAATGCCAAGATAGAATTTTCTCAGTTTACTTTTTCAGATTTAACTACTCAATTATTAGAACCACAAAAGTTAATTAGAAAAATATCTGATCCTCAGGATAATTACGAAGAGGTTACAACATCTCCAGGATTAACGGGTATTTTTATAAATGGAGTAGAACTCTCAAACTATAAAACAAACGATTTCGTATATTACGGAGAAATACAAAATATTATTTCAATTTCTCCCGGAAAAGGATATGATGTAATTAATCCTCCAGTTCTTACCGTAACAGATGATGTTGGTTTTGGTGCAGGGGGTCATTGTTCAGTTGTAGGTAATCTGAAGAGAATAGAAATTATTGATCCTGGATTTGATTACTTAGAAATTCCAACAGTAACTATTACTGGAGGAAATGGGTCTGGTGCTATAGCAAGAGCAAACTTAATAGACTCTCAACATATAGTATCTTTTAATTCAAATTCTGGTGCTGGTGCCGTAGATATAGTAAGCAACACAATTGGATTTTCAACATATCATAAGTTCAGAGATTATGAAGAAGTAATTTATGATACTAATGGATCTCAAGCTATTTCCGGAATAACTACTGGATCGGTGTATTATGTTTCTGTAATTGATGCCTTTACAGTTAAGTTGCATGAAAATATTTCAGATTCAATTGCAGGAATTAATACAATTTCATTAAATGATTATGGAATTGGTAATCATACTCTAAGATCTACTTCTCTTAAGAAGAAAATATCTTCAATTGTTATTTCAAATAGTGGTCAAAATTATGAAAACAAAAAGATCACTTGCAGTCCTGTTGGAATTAATACTGCAAAGGATACAATCAATATCAAAAATCATGGATATGAAACTGGAGAACTAATTAAATATTCTTCAGGTTTAACTTCTGTAGGTGGATTAACCGATGGTTTAGAATATTATGTAACTAAAGTTAGTGAAGATGAATTTTCATTATCGCAAATTGGAGTAGGAACCGACCTTAATAATTTTTATTTAAATACTAAACAATATGTCAATTTAACTTCAACTGGTTCTGGAGTTCACACATTTAATTGTCCAGAAATTTTAGTTTCGGTTGCAGGGAAAATTGGAATATCAACTCTTGCAGGACAAGATTTTAATGCAATAGTTCAACCAATTTTTAGAGGAATCATTGAGTCTGTACACGTTTCTGCTGGAGGAACAGATTATGGATCAGAAAATATCATAAACTACAACAGACAACCAGATTTTACTCTTAATTCCGGTTCGTTAGCTCAAGTAACTCCAATTATATCAAATGGTAAAATTGTAGAAATTGTTGTGAACAATTTTGGTTCTGGATATAACTCTCCACCAGATCTAATTGTTACTGGAAGTGGTGTTGGTGCAGTTTTAACTCCAATTATATCAAATGGTCAATTAGTTGAAGTTAAAGTAATATTTGGTGGATCTGGTTATTCATCAAGTACCTTCATAGAAGTTAGATCTGCTGGTCAGGGAGCAAAGTTCGAATCTTCAATTAAATCTTGGAACATTAACCTCGTTGATAGACTAATATCAACATCAAATATTGTTTCTGATGATGGCGTAATTAATAGTGGGTTGAATGATAATTTCGGACTTGAATATACTCATTGCTATTCTCCAAGAAAACTTAGGTCTTCTGTTTTATCGACAGTTATTCAAAATGGAATTAGAAGATACGTTCCAGATCTTCAATTGCAAAATGGTAGAGAATTAAATTCAAATTCTCACTCTCCAATTATAGGATGGGCATATGATGGAAATCCAATTTATGGTCCGTATGGATATTCCAATCCTTTTGGTGGAACTATAAAACCTCTTTCATCTGGATATGTTCTTAATATTAAATCCAATAGACCAAGCATATCATTATATCCTGAAGGATTTTTTGTTGAGGATTATACTTATGCTGGGCAAGGAGATCTTGATCAGAGTAACGGAAGATTTTGCTTAACTCCAGAGTATCCAAATGGAACCTACGCATATTTTTGTACAGTTGATCCAAATCTTATAGAATCTGATGGACCATTTGAAAATTATAAAAAACCAATTTTCCCCTATGTAATTGGAGATAAATTTAAATCCAAACCGATTGAATTTAACTTTAAAAAATCATCAAACCAAGATGAGTTTGACTTAAATCAAACTGGTTGGATTAGAAATACAACACCATATAACTTAACTAAAGAAAGAAGTTATTATCAATATTTGTTACAACCAAATAAAATTTTAAATCAAGAATCTTTTGTTCAATTTACCGAACCAGGAAAAATTGAAGGTATTAATGTTATTTTTGGAGGAAGTGGATATAAAGTAGGTGAAAAAGTTTTATTTGATTTGGAAAATACTGAAGGTAGAGCAGTATCAGCAAAAGTATCATCAATTAAAGGAAAAGTAGTTAATAATATAAGTGTTGCTTCCTCAACGGTATCAAACATTGAATTTTATCCAATTGATGGAGCAGGGAATCACATTGGATTTGCAACTTCTCCTCATGAATTTTCAAATAATGACTTAGTAACTATAACAACTTTATATGAGTTTAAAAAATTAGATAATATTTCAACATCAGAAAATGTTTTGTCGTTATCAACGGCAGTTGAACCAACTGTAACAACTGGTTTAACAACTTACTTTAACGTAAACGGTTCATTAAATTTCCCAAATATTAGAGAAAATGATGTTTACTTAATTGGAGATGAACAAGTTAAAATTCTCAAAGTAGACAATTCTTCTTCTAGAATTTGGGTTCTTAGAAATCAAAATGGAACCTCCGGAATTTCGACACAATCTGTTGGAGTTGCTATTACTGAAAAAACAAGAAAATTTGTATGCAACTTTGGTATTTCTTCTACCTCATATAATTACAATTATAATAAAGAAATATATTTTACTCCAGCAGAATCTCTTGGAATTGGAACAACTGCAGGTGTTGGTATTGGATCAACTCTATCATTCTCAAATCCTGGAGTTGGAATTAGTCACATTAATATTCCAACCAGAAGCATATATTTACCAAATCATAAATTGCAAACTGGTTTAGAACTAGTTTATTCATCTAATGGACTTACTCCTATATCAATTTCAACCAATGGTGTAAGTTCTTTTACACTGGAAGATAACTCTATCGTTTATACTGCAAAAATTTCAGAAGACTTAATTGGCATTTCTACTGTTAGAGTCGGTCTTGGAACAACTGGAGTTTTTGTTGGTATTGGAACTTCAGTCTCTGGTGAATTATTATATTTTACTGGAATTGGGACAGGAACATATCACAGTTTTACTACAGTATATCCAAATATTGTTACGGGACAAATTAGTAAAAATGTTGTTACAGTTTCTACAGCATCTACAAGTAATTTGATTGTTGACGATAAAGTTTCAATTAATGTAAAATCTGGTCTTTCTACTACAGTTGTGGTTAAGTATGATGACTATAATAGAAGAATGGTCATTAATCCAAAATCCTTTATTTCTTCAGATGTAAATCTTTCAGATAATACTATAACAATCAATAATCATGGATATTTTAATGGACAAAAAATAATCTATACTGCTTCATCAGTAATTGGTGGATTGCAAAATGAAGGAATTTATTTTGTAGTATATGTGGATGATAATAAATTCAAACTTGCAGAAACCTATTATGCCTCAACAAAGAAAATACCAGATGTTGTAAACTTTACTTCATCAAACTCAGGAACAATATCAGAAATCAATCCTCCATTGAGTCTTATTAGAAATGAATCTGTGATTTTTGATGTATCAGATTCTTCATTGTCATTTACTAAAGGTTCCATACAATATCCTGCGTTTATATTAAATTTTTATAAACAATCCGAATTTATTGACATTTTTGATTCATCACAAACATCTTCTTCATTTGAGGTTATAAGAACTGGAGTTCCGGGAATTGATTCCAATGCTTCAGTAGCTTTATTCTTGAATGATAACGTTCCTCAGACTTTATTCTATAAGTTAGATCCAATAGATCCTCAAAATAATGTAGATATTAAAACAAGTATAATCGTTGATGTTGAACAAAAAAACAACAATCAACTGATTATTAGATCGAGTCTTTACAATGGAACATATTCAATAGTTTCATCTTCTTCAACATCGTTCAAATACATTCTTTCAGATATTCCTGAACGTTTTGAATATTTCAACGATCTTTCAACGTTAGAGTATTCAACAACATCAACTAATACTACAGGTGAAATCAAAAGTATTACACTCAATTCTAAAGGATATGGATTTAACAGACTTCCTTTAATTAATGGTGTTGATACTGTTTCTGGTTCTGGAGCACTTTTAGAACCATTCAGCAAGTCTGTAGGATCCGTCAAAAAGGTTAACATACAGGATATTGGATTCGACTATTCTTCAGATTTAACTTTAAAACCATCAGTTCAACTGCCAACTATTCTAAAAATTGAAGCATTATCTTCCTTTGAGTCTATTGGAGTTTCATCTGTTGGAAAAAATTACTCAATTGCCCCAGATCTTGTTGTAATAGACTCTATTACCAATAAGAGAATATTTGATATTGACCTTAAATACACTTTAGGAAATTATCAAGTAACAATTTTTAAAAATACTTATGGAATAAGTGACTCAACACCATCAATAGTTCCAATTAATAATTCAAATGGAATTGATATTGGTTCTATTGTATTTGACCCCGGAAATAGTAACGTAATTGTAACTCTTGGTGCAAGTTTTAGTGATGCGTCTTCCTTCCCATTCAATGTTGGTGATGAGGTATTAATTGAAAATGTAAGTGTTGGTGTCGGAACAACTGCATTAGGTTATAACTCTGAAAACTATGATTACTCTTTATTTACAATTACTAATGTTACCTCAAACATTGGTGGAATTGGTGCTACAGTAACTTATAATTTAAGCAATTATTTAGAAAATGGGGAAGTCCCCGGAAACTTTAATCCAACACTATCTGCAGGAAAAATAACTCCCAAAAAATATTTTCCAATCTTTAATGTTACACTTAAGAAAAATGATTTCTTAATTGGAGAACCAGTTCATAGTGGCAGTACACTTGGTAAAGTAGTTTCTTGGCAGTCTGAGACAAACTACCTCAAAGTCTCTTCTTTTGGTGAATATAAGGTCAATTCTTTGATTCGAGGTGAAACGTCAAATTCACAAGGAATAATTTCCGAAGTTTTAACTTTCGATTCAGTTTATAATATTGATGCATTTTCTACTGTCATTAATGGGTGGGAAAGAGAAACTGGATTTTTAAATAATGATCTGCAAAGAATACATGATAACAATTATTACCAATACTTCTCATATTCATTGAAATCTCAAGTCCCTATTGAAGATTGGGACGAAACTGTAAGTAGTTTAAATCATACTTCAGGATTTAAAAAGTTTTCAGATCTTGTAATAGAATCAATAGACTTAACTAATGTTGGAATAGCAACAAGTCAAAATTCCGGAACAGTCGATCCAATAGCAGATTTATCTTCTGTAATTGATACAAACTGCGTCTTTGATTTTGATCTTGTTAGTGAAGGAACTATAAACATTGATAGTACTATAAAATCAAATGAAATAATATTCAATTCAAAAATTCTTCAAGATTACATCGAATCAGTTGGAAACAGAGTTCTCGTTATTGATGATATTAGTGGTCAATTTAGTAGTGATCCAAGACCAGATAATTTTTCAATAGTAGATACTTTTAGTCTAGGAAAAACCTCGAAAAAATATATTATCTTTGTTCAAGACAAACGTTTCATAACACAAAGACAAATAAACTTAGTATCTTTAGTTCAAGATGGAACATTTGGTTTCATCAATCAATATGGTGGAACAAATACTTTCTATGATATGGGATATTTTGATTTCCTTATCATTGGAACAGAGGCTAATTTACTATTCTATCCAACAAAAAATCAAATTAATAACTTTGATATTAGCACTTTATCATATAGTTTGGAGGACACTTTCTCCGGAATTGGAACATTATCTGTAGGTGATATTGCCTTAATTCAATCAAATACGGCAACTATTCCTATTGGAGTATCTACTGCCACACCAATAGTTTCTATTGCATCAACTTATAGTTCTTCTAAGATCGTACTTCAAATTTCCTCTGCTAATAACATTTATTATGAATTTAATGAAATTACAGTTCTTTATGATGGAACAAATGTAAGTTTCATTGATTATGGATCAATGACTACAGATTTGCTAAATCCAGAGTCATCTACAGGAATTGGAACTTATAATGCTTATATCTCTGGTTCCAATATTATTGTTGATATAACTCCAAATGTTGCAACTGCAACTTCATACAGAGTAAATACTGTTCAAATTTCTATTGCAGATACTGCTACAGGGATTTCAACTTCAATATTGAACAATTCCAGAATAACATCATCATACGCATCAATTTCATCTTCACCTACTCCAACTTCACAACTTATTGCAGAATATCCAGGTGATTATGAGAGTGGATATTTCATCGTAAACGTTCATGATACTACTAATAATACCTATCAAGTTTCGGAAGTTTTAGTTGTAGATGATGATACCAATGCATATATTACAGAATTTGCATCTATAGAAAGTGTAGATTCTCTTGGAATAATTACTGCAGGTGTATCTGGACAAAACACGAATTTATATTTTACACCAATTGAAAATATTGATGTTCAAGTTAGAGTTTTCCAAAACTCTCTTGGATTAGTTGATCAAGATATTATTTCAAATAATACTATAGATTTAGATAATGCATCAATTGATAGTGGATTTGGTGAATATTTTGGTGCTCAAATTGATGTTGTTAGAGAGTTTCAATTATATCATAAGCAATTACCAATTTTCCAAAGACCATTCGTTGGAAATGATTCAACAATTGTTGACGTTAATAATGATACTGTTAAAATTCCCGGACATTATTTTGTAACTGGTGAGGAGGTATCATATTCTTTTGCTGGTGCAGGAACAACCCAATCTATTGGTATTGCCACAACCTCCGTCACAGGTTTTGGTGTAACAGATAAACTTCCATCAACAGTCTATATTATTAAAGAAGATGACTTGTATGTTAAGTTTGCAGGATCTTTACAAGATGCGCTTAAAACTGATCCAGTCACACTTAACATTACACATGTTGGAATTGGAACTTCACATACTTTGACATCAAAAAATCCAAATTCAAAAGTATTAATCAGTATTGATAATAATATCCAAACACCAATAGTATCAACAGCAGTAACAACAACTGTTTCTCAAAATATCAGATTAATTGATACTGAAATAGTATTTTCTGGAATTACATCATTCTTTAGTGGAGATCTATTTAAAATAGGTAATGAGATCATGTTAATTGATATTGTTGGATATGGTGCAACAAATATTATTCTGGTTAATAGAGCTTGGATGGGATCTCCTATCGAAACTCATGCTGTAGGATCTTTAGTTACCAAAATAAGTGGGGATTACAACATTGTTAATAATACAATCAATTTCGTTGATGCTCCAAGAGGTCCCTCCCCAATTAGCACAACATCCGCAATTCCTTCAGAAAGAGATTACGTTGGACTGGAAACACATTCAACATTTGGTGGAAGAGTATTCTTAAAATCTGGAATACCAGATAGTGAGCAGGGACCATATACAAATAATTACATTTTTGATGATATATCTTCCGGATTTAATGGAATCAATACTTCGTTTGTATTGAAATCAAATACTAATAATGTTACTGGAGTTTCTACTGGAAACGTAATTCTTTTAGTCAATAATATTTTCCAAGGTCCATCAAGACCATCAGGTGCTTTTAGTATTGTTGGAGACTATTCTCTTGAAGAAGTATCTGGTGTTACTACTGTAACCTTTACTGGAAATAGTGAGTCTACAATACCAACTGGAGGAGTAATAGTTTCTGTTGCTTCCACAGAGGGATTTGGATATCAACCACTTGTTTCTGCTGGAGGCACTGCTACGGTTTCTATTGCAGGAACTATTTCCACAATTAGTATTGGAAATAGTGGATCTGGATACAGAACTGGAATTCAAACTGAAGGAGGATACCGTGAAGTAATTGTTAACGTTGGTGTTGCAACTTCAAGTACAGGAATTCCAAATATTGAAATCATAGGAAAAGCAACTATTTCTAATGGAAATGTAGTTGGAGTTTCAATTACAAATCCAGGTATTGGATATACATCTTCAAATCCACCAATTGTTATTTTTGACGATCCACTTTCTTATTCCAACGTTCCTCTAATTTATAGTTCCTCTTCAAGACCAGGACTTGGAACTGGAGCAACTGTTGACATTGTAGTTGGTCAAGGATCCAGTGTTATTAACTTTGAGTTAGTTAATATTGGATCTGGGTATGGACAGGGTGAAATTTTAACAGTTGCTATTGGGGGAACAACTGGAATTCAAACAAATACTTCACTTTCGTATAAAGAGTTTCAGATTACGGTTGATAGAACATTTACCGATGAGTTTTGTGCTTGGAGCATTGGAGATCTTGAAGTATTTGATGTAATAGATGATTTGTTTGATGGTTTTAGTGTTTCTTTTCCACTTTCTATTAATGGTCAAGTAAGATCAATTAAATCCAAAATTGGTTCAAATATTGATATTCAATCAACTCTGTTAGTATTTTTAAATGATATTTTACAAGTTCCGGGTCAAGGATATATTTTTGAGGGTGGAAGTGTAATTACATTTACTAAACCCCCAATTCCCGGTGATACTTGTAAAATAATTTTTTATCAAGGTAATGGTGATTTGGATACCAGACTCGTAGATGTTTTAGAAACTGTAAAAGTGGGTGATGATTTAACAATCAATTCTGATAATTTCTACTTGCAGCAAACTGAAAGATTAGTAAATGATGTAACTTCTACAAATACAGTTATTACAAATGTGTATGGTGGTCAAGGAATTTCCTTAGATGAAACTTTATTAAGATCAGTAACTTGGTGTAGACAAACTGAAGATAAAATTATTAATGGACAAGAAGTTTCAAAAGATAGAGCATTATACGAACCAAAAGTTCAACCAACTACAAATATTATTCAAAATGTAAGTGTTGCATCTACACAAATATTTGTGGAAAGCGTCAAAACTTTCTTTGATAGTGATTATGAATATATTCAAGATGGAACTAATGAAAAACCACAAAATAAGATTACTCTGATTTCTCAAGATAATCTTGTTTCTGCTGCTGCCACTGCTATAGTTTCTACTGCTGGAACTATTTCTTCAGTTGTAATCTCTAATGGTGGAATTGGTTATGAAACTGCACCACAAGTTTCTATTGAACTTTCTGTTGGAATAGGTACAAGTCAAAGAGCAACGGCAACTTCAACAATTTCTGTTGGAGGAACTGTTACTTCAATTTCTGTTGTTTCTTCTGGAACTGGATATACTTCATCATCTGCACCTTTGGTTCTTATCGAATCACCATCTACAAAAATTGAAGTTATAGATTCTGTAGTTTATGGAGGTGATTTTGGTGTAATTACTGGAGTAAAGACAACTACTGTTGGTGTTGCTTCTACAGGAATTGTATTTGATTTATTCATTCCTCTTGATTCATACTTAAGAGACTTGCAAATTAATTCTGTAGGAATTGCTACTACAGGAGTAAGTGGAATTCAAACTGGTTATTACTTTGTAGTTTCAAACTCAAATATTGGAAATGGATTGACTTCGATTGATCAAAATGGATCTACAGTTGGAGTTGGAAGTACTTTTATTGACAACATTTATCAAGCAGTTGCAGTTTCTATTGCACAAACTTCTGTTACAGGAGTTGGAATTACCTATGTATCTCAAGTAACAGTAAGTGTTGCAGATTATAATGGATTGAGTGGTGTTGGATTTAGTAATTTTTATGGTGAATATAGTTGGGGAAGAATTGAAACTCCTATTAGAAAAGAACCACAATCGTTTAACTATTATAATAATGCTCTAATTGGAATTACAACTTCACCTGTTGTTCAGAGATTTAATTCTCTGAGATCTCGCAATTATAATACATAAATATATAAAAAAACTGGCAAAATGTCCGCAATTATAACTGACCAATTAAGAATTTTAAACGCTAGAAGATTTGTATCTGTAGCAACTTCTTCAGCAAATTCTTATTATTCTTTTATTGGTCTTCCAAATCCAACAGATTATAATGCAGGTTGGGATTCCAATCCACCAGCACCAAAAGATTCTTTTGACCAAGAAAATGATTATTGGGACACAATGATTGCTCTTAAAAAAATAAAAGAATCTGATGTCAAATTAGTTGTAAAGAAAAATACTTGGGAATCTGGTATTACTTATGACATGTATCGTCATGATATTACAAGAACTAACACTTCAAAACCATCTGATGCAACAAATTTATACTCTGCAAATTATTTTGTAGTCAATAGTGATTATAGGGTTTATATTTGTCTTCAGAATGGAACTGATCCAGAAAATCCAGAAGGAAGACCATCTCTTGACGAACCAACATTTACAGATTTAGAACCAAGACTAGCTGGAACAAGTGGTGATGGATATATTTGGAAATATCTTTACACTATTAAACCAAGTGATATTATAAAGTTTGATACTATTGACTTTATTCCCGTTATATCGGATTGGTTTACAAATTTAACAGATACTCCAGTAAGAAACAATGCTGCAACAAGTGGACAATTAAAAATTGTTACGATTACAAATCGTGGAGTTGGATTAGGTACTGCAAATAGAACTTACTCCAGAGTTCCTATTAGAGGTGATGGAAATGGAGCTGAGGCTACGATTGTTATTAATAATGATTCTAAGGTTGAATCAATTACTATATCAAATGGTGGATCTGGATATACTTATGGTAGTGTTGATTTAGCATCTGGTGGAGTTCCTACGGGAACGACAAGACCAACTTTTGATGTTATCATTCCTCCTCCTGGTGGACATGGTGCGGATATTTACAGAGAACTTGGTTCTTTTAATGTTTTAGTTTATTCGAGAATTGAAAATGATACAGAAAATCCAGACTTTATTACTGGAAACCAAATTGCAAGAATCGGTATTGTAGAGAATCCTCAAGCATATTCAAGCACTTCTATATTGACTTTAGATAAAGTAAGTGCAGTTTATGCTTTAAAACTTACCGGAGTTGGATATAGTAGTGCTGTATTTACAGCAGATTCGAGAATTACGCAAACTGTTGGATTAGGATCAACTGCAGTTGGAAGAGTTGTTTCTTACGATCAAAATACTGGTGTCTTAAAATATTGGCAAGATAGAAGTTTAGTTGGTTTTAACACTGATGGAACTCAAAACAATACACCAACTTACGGATTTAATCTGAATAGATTTAATTCTTCCGTTGGTACTGGGGGAACGACTTCAATTGTAGGTGGAACTGTTACACTCAATATTGATACAAATTACACAGGCATTTCTACTGTAATAAATAGTAGGACATATTATCTTGGACAAACTTTTACTAATGGTGTGTCCAATCCAGAGGTAAAAAAATATTCTGGAAATATCGTTTATGTTGATAATAGACCCTCTATTACAAGATCAATCAATCAAAAAGAAGATATTAAGGTAATTTTGCAATTCTAAAGAATTATGCCACAGGAAACTAATCTCAACGTTGCACCATATTTTGATGATTTTGAAGCAAATAAAAATTACTATAAGGTCTTGTTTAAACCTGGATATCCAATTCAGGCAAGAGAATTAACTACTCTTCAATCAATTTTACAAAATCAGATCGAAAAGTTTGGTGATCATATCTTTAAAGAGGGTGCAAAAGTAATTCCAGGAAACACCAGTTATAATAGATATTATTCAGCTGTAGAGTTGAATAATAGTTTTGCTGGATTAAACGTTGAAGATTATTTGCCTTTATTGGTTGGCAAAAAAATAAAAGGTGAAATTACGGGAATTACAGCTCTTGTTGATAAAGTTTTACTTCCCAATGAATCTGAAAGAGATAATGCGACGATTTATGTCAGTTATCTTACTGCAAGTACAACTGACAGTGATTCTATAGTTTTTGTTGATGATGAAAATTTATTGATTCAAGAAACTATCATTTCAGGAAGCATTGCTTTTTTTGAAGGAGAAGCACTTGCTACAACAATTGCTAATAATGCAACATCGGTAGCATCTTCTTTCACTGTTTCTGATGGTGTCTATTATTTGCGTGGATATTTTGTAAATGTAGAAACACAAACAATTATTTTAGACCAATATAGTAACAACCCAGACTATAAAATTGGTTTTACTATAGTAGAAGAAATTATAAATTCGGATATTGATGATACACTAACTGATAATGCACAAGGATTTAATAACTATGCTGCCCCTGGAGCAGATAGATTAAAAATTACGGCAATTTTAGATAAAAAACTTCTTGATGATACAAGTGCAGAGAATTTTGTAGAAATTGCTCAAATACAAGGTGGCATTGTTAGAAACGTTCCTAATGATACTCTCTACAATTTAATTAATGATAAATTTGCCAAGAGAACTTACGAAGAGTCTGGAGACTACTATGTAAACAGATTTGAAACGTCTTGTGTAGAATCTTTAGATAATGGTCTCGGAAACAATGGTATTTTTTCTGAAGGAGAGACGACATATCAAGGAAATCCTGCATCAGAAAATTTAGCAATTTATAAAGTATCTCCAGGAAAAGCTTATATTCGTGGTTATGATGTAGAGATTAATTCCCCAACGTTTTTGGATATTGAAAAACCAAGAACAACAACTAATTCAGGAAATCAATCTATAGTTTATTACACAGGTCCTTCTTTTGCCTTAAATAGAGTTCAAGGAATTCCTACAATTGGAATTGGAAATACTTATACAATAAGTCTTAGAGACCAAAGAATTGGAATTGTTTCGTCAACTGCTGCTGGAGACGAAATTGGACTAGCAAGAGTTTTTGACTTTGCCCTTGAAGAAGGTTCATATCAAACAGTTTTAGATACAAACAGGTGGGATATTTCTTTATATGATATACAAACTTATACTAAAATAACTTTAAATGAAAATGTAACTCTTGATGTTCCAACTTATGTTGTTGGAAATTCAAGTGGTGCTACAGGATTCCTTAAAGATTCAGTTACAAATTCAAAATCACTGGTTCTTTATAATGTAACTGGAAAATTTGTTGAAGGTGAATCGTTCACTTTTGATGGAATAAAAAATAGTAGAGTTTCAGTAGCAACAACTTCTTATGAAGTTTCTGATGTTAAATCAATGTATGGTATTGATTCTACATATGTATTCAATGCTGATACAGTCCAAAGTAATTCTTTATTCGTTGGAGTTTCATCAATAACAGAACATTCTTCCAATCAAAGTACAATTATAATTCCAAATTTAAACTTTACCACAGCATTTAAAGTTGGAAATTTGGTTAGATTTACAAACCCATCTGTAAGTGCAAATGGTCCAACAATTGCAAGAGTTTTATCATTTACAAATAGCAGTACATCAACTTCTGTCGCAGTTGCTGGAGTAACCACAGTAACTGGAGTTTGTGATGGAAAACTTCCATCAACTCTTACATCATTAACAGATTTAACTATTCTTAAAACTGATTTATTACCATCAACAGACAATACGTTATTTACAGCTCTTTCTAATCAAAACGTAGAGTCGGTAGATCTTACTGATGCATTTCTAACAATCAGAAAACAATTTACAGTAAATATAACATCAAATTCCACTAATGTAGTAACCGCAGGAACTAATGAAACTTTTCTCCCATATGATGAAGAAAGATATTCTTTAATTAGATCTGATGGATTAATAGAACCTCTATCTACTGATAAAGTTCAAATTTCTGCAGACGGAACAACTCTTCAAATAAGGGGACTTGGTACAAACAATACTGGAGCAAGTTTAGTTGCAACTTTAAGAAAAATTAAAGTTAAATCAAAAGTAAAAAGAAAAAATAGAGTTAACAGTATTATAGTCAATAAATCTACTTTAAGTTCTTCCGGAACTGGAACTACAACCAGAGATGATGGACTTACTTTTGGAAATTATCCATACGGAACAAGAGTTCAAGATGATGTCATTAGTTTAAATGTTCCTGATGTTTTAAGAGTTCATGGAGTATTTGAATCTTTAGGCAATTCAAATGCCTCATCTCCAACAATGACTATTACTATTAGTAGTGCAAGTGGGACGACTGATGACTTAATTATTGGAGAAAAAATAGTTGGTAGAACAAGTGGATCTATTGCAATTTGTGCAGAAAAACTAACATCTAATAAAATTTCATTTATTAATAATAATGCTTCTTCTTTTAACATTGGTGAAACTTTAGATTTTAAAGAATCTGGAGCAACTGCAATTATTTCAACAATTGAAACTACCAGTAAAAATATTACAAATTCATTTACATATGATAATGGTCAAAGAGATACTTTCTATGATTATGGAAGAATTATTAGAAAATTAAATTCAGTATCTCCACAAAGAAATATAAAAATTTATTTTGAAAATGCTTATTATGAAACCCAAGATGATGGTGATGTAACAACGGCAAGTTCATATCAATTGTTTAATTATAAAGATGATGTTGCATATCATAATGGCGTAAGAAACACTGACATTATTGATATTAGACCCAGAGTTTCTTCTTATACTGTGTCAGAAAGTGCAAGATCTCCATTTGAATTTGAAGGAAGATCATTTAGTCAATCTGGAAATAGTTCTGCAAATATTCTTGCTTCTGATGAATCTATTTTCTTAAATTATAACTTCTATTTACCAAGAATTGATAGAATTTTTGTAAATAAAGATGGAAAATTTATTGTTCAAAAAGGAACTCCTGCCGAACAACCTTCTTTACCATCTGCAGTTGACGATTCTATCGAAATTGCAACGGTTTCTTTATCACCATACCTTTATTCAACTTCACAAGCATCAATTACAACTTTTGATTATAAGAGATATCAGATGTCTGATATCGCAAAGTTAGAAACGAGAATTAAAAATCTCGAATACTATACCACTCTATCTTTACTTGAAACCGATACTGCCAATTTATTTGTACCAGATTCGAATGGATTAAATAGATTTAAATCAGGATTTTTTGTAGATAATTTTGCTGATTTAACCAAACAAGATCCAAAAATTGGCATTAAAGGTTCTATTGATCCTCTTAAGGGTGAATTTAGACCATCACATTATACAAACTCTGTTGACCTTGTAGTAGGAACAAAAGGATTAATTGGAGCAGGAGCTACTACTAATGAAGATATTCAAAATTTAGATACTAAAGATATTCTTGGAACAAATATTGCAAAAACTGGAGACATCGTTACTTTAAGTTATACAAATCGAGAATGGTTGAGTCAACCATATGCTACAATAAGTGAAAATGTTCAACCATATGTTTTATCTTTCTGGGAAGGTTCGATTCAATTAAATCCATCTTCAGACATTTGGGTTGATACTGTTCGTTTGGCAGCAAAAACTGTTCAACTTGAAGGTAATTATCTTTCAACTCTTAATAGTTTAGCATTAACAAATGGAGTAAATCCACAAACGGGAATTGGACCTGTAATATGGGGTTCCTGGGCACTTACTGGATTTTCTAAAAGTTGGGTTGATGCTAGAACTCCTAGTGGAGGTGGAAATAATGCAACACAATCCGTCAGAAACAATTTCTTTGCTTGGAGACAAGCACGAGGTCTTGGAGCAATGGGGCAAGGAGATCCGAATTGGCAAGGTGGTTCACCTGATGCATTCAGAACAGGAGTTATTCCTACAACAGGATTGTATGTGGAAACATTGACAAAAGATTATGTTAGAACTGGAACAAAAACAATAGTAACTCCAGTTTTTGATACTAAATCTCTTGGAGACAGTGTAGTATCTGTCGATGTTATTCCTTTTATGAGATCGAGGAATATTGAATTTAGAGCAAATAATTTTAAACCATTTGCACGGATTTATGCATTCTTTGATGGAAAAGCAGTATCTCAATTCTGTTTTCCAAAACTTTTACAAATTCAAATGAGTAGTGGAACTTTCCAAGTTGGAGAGACAGTAGAAATTCAGACTTTGACAAATTCACAATCTATTGTTGATGGTGCTTTTAGAGTTGCTGTAGCAAATCATAGATCGGGTAAGTACAATGAACCTACAGATGTTTTTATAATTAATCCATATAATAATCAAACTTTACCAACAAATTATTCTTCAACCTCCACAATTTTAAATGTTGATACTTCATCATTATCATTGAAATCTGAGACTAATTACTATGGATTGATTAGAACTGGATATAGATTGGTTGGAAAATCTAGTGGTGCTATTGCAACCGTAACGAACATCATTCTTAAGGCGGATGATGTTGGCACAATTATTGGTTCATTCTTTATTCCAGATCCTAATAAACCAGAAAATCCAAAATTTGAAGCTGGTATTAGAACTTTTAAACTTACCAGTGTCGCAAACAACAATCCAACTGATCTTGGTGAAGCAAGAACTGAAGGTGAAGAAAAATTCTTTGCTGAGGGTAAAAAGCAAACAATTCAAGAAACAATTCTTTCAATTAGAAATGCCAGAGTTGAAACACAATCATTTACAGATACAAAGCAAGAAACAGAATTTACCGGACTATACATTGACCCATTAGCCCAATCATTTGCTTGTGATGATCCAACTGGAGTTTTCTTAACCAAAGTTGATGTATTCTTCAAAAACAAAGATCCAGGGCTCCCAGTAAGGTGTCAAATTCGCACAATGGATCTTGGAACACCAACTAAAGATATTTTACCATTTAGTGAAGTATCATTAAATCCAGATCAAGTAAATGTGTCTGAAGATGGAACAGTTGCAACTACATTTACGTTTGAATCACCTGTTTATATTGAAGGACAGCAAGAATATGCGATAGTTTTATTGAGTAATTCAACATCATATAGAGTTTGGATTTCACGATTGGGTCAAGTTGACATCACTACAGCAAATAGACCAACATCTCAACAAAAGAGAGTTGAAACTCAACCAACATTAGGTTCTCTCTTTAAATCACAAAATGCCTCTACTTGGTCTCCAAGTCAATTTGAGGATCTTAAATTTACTCTGTATAGAGCAAACTTTAGCACAACTTTAGGAAATATTAATTTCTTCAACCCACCATTAACAGAATCAAATTCTCAAATTCCAACTTTAACTTCAGATCCTCTTACACTAATTTCAAGAAGAGCAAGAATTTCTCTTGGTTCTACTATTGATGATTCAGGACTGCAAGTTGGAAATACCGTTCTTCAAACAAGTTCAAATGCAACTGGTGTGTATGTTGGCGCAGTTGGATTGGCTACTGGAAATCTCACTATTGTCAATGCCGGTGTAGGATATACACCATCTGCTGGAGATTACAATTTCACTGGGGTTGCATTAACTTCATTGACTGGGACCGGCAGAAATGCTACTGCAAATATTTCTATCGAAAATGGAGTAGCAATTGCTGCAACTATTTTAAGTGGTGGATTTGGATATCAGGTTGGTGATGTTCTTACAGTTCAACAAATTGGAAACGAAGAACTTGGAAGAAATCTTCAATTATCTGTTGGTATTGTAAGTGCTTTTAATGAAATTATTCTTGATAATATTCAAGGTGAGTTTAGGGAGGGAACTGGAATCGGAAATAGTATTTCATATACAAATAGTTCTGGAGTTACTACTGCATTAAATGCAGCAACTGGAGGAAATGTAACAATTCCTTTAGGTGGTGTTCAAATTGAACAAGATGGTCAACATTTTGTTGTTGTTCACTTGAACCATGGAATGCATTCCGATTTAAATTATGTTACCATTTCAAATGCTGGATCCGATATTGAACCTGGTGTTACCAATTCTACAATAACTGCAACTTATACTGGAGCATTGAGTATTACTAATTCATCTAATTTCTCAACTTTTGAAAGAGTATCAGTATCTTCAACAAATCCAGGATATGCTTTAATTGAGAATGAAATAGTTAAGTATACTTCAGTTGGTGGAGGATCAATTAACATCGTAGCAAGAGGTGTGGATGGAACAAGTGCTACAGATCATGCTATTAATTCTCAAATTTATAAGTATGAATTAAATGGAGTTTCATTGCTTAGAATCAATAAAACTCATACTTTACAAGATTCTGATATCACAACTCTTCCACCACCATTCCCACCAAATGATGATATTGGATTGGATTATTACACAGTTAAGATTGATCAATCTGGTTCTACCGTAGGAACAAAACAAATTGTTAATAGAAGCATTTCTCAAACATCATTCCCACTTCTTTATTTTGCAGACACTAAGACAGATGGTGGAAACAAAGTAAAAGCAACACAAAATATGCCTTATGAAGTTCTTACACCATTAATTGAAACATTTATTCCAAATTCAACTGATATTACTGCACAAGTTCGAACTGTAAGTGGAAAGAGCATCTCTGGAACAGAAACACCTTTCGTTGATCAAGGATATGAGTCTGTGACACTTGGAGCATTTAATTACTTCAATACTCCAAGAATTATAACTTCCAACATTAACTCAAGTACATATTTAACTGATCTTCCAGCTCAAAAATCATTAAATATTCTTCTTACTTTATCAACATTAGATCCAAGACTTTCTCCTGTAGTTGATTTGGCAAGAACAAGTATAATTACAACAACAAACAGAGTAAATAAAATTATTGCAAACGTTGACTATTCAACTGATAATTCAGTTAATTCATTGTATACAGATCCAAATGCTTTCATCTATGTAAGTAAGCAAATTGGAATTACTAATCCAGCAACTTCAATTAAACTGTATGTATCAGCTGATATTAACACTTACTGTGATATTAGAGCTTTATATGCAATTAATAATAATGAACAAGAAGAACCAGTCTTTGAATTGTTCCCAGGATTTAATAATTTAAACAATCTTGGGGAAACTATTGATGTTGCAAGTAGTGATGGAACTCCAGATCAACCTGTTCCACAAAATACTGCTTTAACTTTTGACAATTCAACATTTACTGAGTATGAATTTACTGCTAATGAACTTCCATCATTTAAGTATTACAGAATTAAATTAATTATGACATCAACTAACCAATCATACGTTCCAAAAGTTAAAGACCTTAGAGCTATTGTCCTTGCTTGATATGGATACGAACGACCTAATACCAATTAAAGATAATTTGGGTCTCATGAGAGACCCAAATACTTTCGCAATAATCAACAACAGCTCATCACAATATCAAAACTATTTGAGATTGAAAAAACAAAAGGAAATGGAAGGAGGGAAAATTAGAAATATTGAAGAAGAGATGGATTCTATAAAAGATGAGTTGAGTGAAATTAAAAGTTTATTGAGGACTTTGATAAATGGATCTAAGTAGTATTAAGTTGGATAATTTAAACAAACTATTTGAGTATGAAAAAATAGTAAGAGATATAGATAGTATAGAAGACATTGAAGTTGTGAAAAATTTTGCAAAAGCATATATCAAACTTTATTTAAAACAACAAGAAGTTGTATCTAAAATCTAATGGCACAACCATCCACAAGACAAGAACTTATAGATTATTGCAAAAGAAAACTGGGATATCCAGTTTTAGAAATTAATGTTGCAGATGAGCAAATTGAAGATTTAGTAGATGATGCTATTCAATATTTTCAAGAAAGGCATTTTGATGGTGTAGCACAAACATACTTAAAATATCAAATTACTCAAGATGATATTAATCGTGGAAGAGCAAGAGGTGGAAGTTCTTCGGTAGGAATTGTAACAACGACCGTAAATCAAACTGTAGGACTTACAACTCAGTTCAATTTTGAAGAAAATTCAAACTATCTCCCCGTACCTTCATCAGTAATTGGTGTTCAAAAAGTATTTCACTTTGAAGGTTCAAATAGTATTTCAAGTGGAATGTTTAGCATTAAATATCAGTTATTTTTGAATGATATTTACTATTGGGGTTCTACGGAACTTTTGACTTATGCGATGGTAAAAACTTATCTCGAAGATATTGATTTTCTACTTACGACCCAAAAGCAAATAAGATTTAATCAAAGACAAGATAGATTATATTTGGATGTTGATTGGTCAAGTATGAAGGTAGGAAGTTGGTTAATCATTGATTGCTACAGAGCAATGGATCCCAATGACTATACGAGGGTTTGGAATGACTCATTCTTAAAACCTTACTTAACTGCACTTATCAAAAGACAGTGGGGAATGAATTTGATTAAGTTTCAGGGAGTAAAACTTCCTGGAGGAGTTGAATTGAATGGAAGACAAATTTATGACGACGCTCAAAAGGAACTTGACTTAATTATGGAAAGAATGTCCAACACTTACGAACTTCCACCTTTAGATATGATAGGATGATATGTTAAATCCATTTTTTCTTCAAGGTTCAAAAACTGAACAATCATTAGTCCAAGATTTGATTAATGAGCAACTTCGCATGTATGGAGTTGAAGTTTACTACCTACCAAGAAAATATGTTACAGAAAAAACTATCATAAAGGAAGTAATCGAATCAAAATTTGATAATGCTTTTCCAATAGAAGCTTATGTCAACACCTATGATGGATATGAGGGGCAGGGAACAATATTATCAAAATTTGGTGTTCAACCATTAACTGACCTCACAATTACAATTTCAAGAGAAAGATTTGAATCATATATCTCACCACTAATCAAAAATATTCCAGACATTAAGTTATCTACAAGACCAAAGGAAGGAGATCTAATTTATTTTCCTCTTGGAGACAGACTTTTCGAAATTAAGTTTGTTGAGCATGAAAAACCATTTTACCAATTGCAAAAAACTTACGTCTATGAGTTAAGATGTGAACTCTTTAGATATCAAGATGAGATTATTGATACTGATGTTGAATTTATTGATGACGATATTCGTGATGAGGGATATATTACAACTTTAACTCTTGTTGGTTCTGGAGTAACTGCATCTGCAATTACTGGAATTGTAAATGGTGGGGTAAGATTTGTTACTGTAACAAATCGAGGAAATGGATATGATTTTCCACCACAAGTAACAATTTCAAGTCCTCAATCTGGTGGATTAAGAGCAACTGGAATTGCTACTATGATTGGAGGATTAATTGATTGTTATGGAAGTAAAGAATCCTTAAAAGTTCAAGGAGTTGAGGTTATTAATCCAGGATATGGATATACTACACCACCAGCTGTTGCATTCATTGGGGGTGGTGGAGCAGGAGCAGCTGCTACAGCAACTATTGGAAATGGTATAATTGGTATTGTTACCATCACTAATGGAGGTTCTGGATACTCAACTGCCCCAACAGTTACTTTTAGTTCTCCAACCGGAGCAGGTGTAACAGCAACTGCTAGAGTCTTCATTAATAATATTGGTATTGTAACTCAAATCTCAATTACTAATGCGGGACTTGGATATACGATTTCCCCGTCAATTACAATTTCAAACCCCTATATGGTTGGATTTGGAACCTACACTTCAGGTGAAACTGTGGTTGGAAGTGGAAGTAGTGCAACAGGAGTTGTAAAATCTTGGCATGTAACTACAGGAAAACTTGAAATATCAAATATTACCGGAACTTTTGTTGCCGGAGATTTAGTAACTGGATCAACGTCGGGAGCAGTATATCAACTTAGAGAGGAAAGTTCTTATAACTTAAATGATTCATATCAAGAAAATGATAAGATTGAAATAGAAGCAGATGAGTTGATTGATTTTTCCGAAAAAAATCCTTTCGGAATGCCATAAATAGGATATTGTAATTATCAAATATTTTTAAATAATTGAGGATTCATATATGTTTGAATATTTTTATCACGAAATTTTAAGAAAAACTATTATTGGATTTGGTTCATTATTCAATAATATTGATATTAAACATAAAAATGATTCAGGTGAAATTACAGGTGTTACAAAAGTTCCCTTAGCATATGCCCCAACGCAAAAATTCTTGGCAAGATTAGAGCAAGTTCCTGATCTGAATAAACCTGTCCAAATTGTTTTGCCAAGAATGTCTTTCGAATTTGTGAGTTTGAATTATGATGCATCAAGAAAGGTAACAACAACTCAAACTTTTTTGAGTGGACTAACAAGCGATAAAAAGCAAATAAGAAAAACGTATATGCCAGTTCCATATAATATGGGATTTGAGTTGAATATTTACACAAAGTTGAATGATGATATGCTTCAAATTATTGAGCAAATTTTACCTTATTTTCAACCCAATTATACTTTTACATTAGATTTAATTTCTTCAATTGGTGAAAAAAGAGACATCCCTGTTGTTATTGAAGGAATTACTATGAATGATACTTATGAGGGAAATTATGATACAAGAAGAGCACTGATTTATACTATACGATTTATAGCAAAAACGTATCTTTTTGGTCCTGTTTCTGGATCCGATATTTCCAAAGATATTATCAGAAAAGTTTCTATTGGATACGTTGCTGGAGAGAAATCATCTCTTGCAACAAGAGAATATACATATTCTGTCGAACCAAGAGCAACAAAAAATTACACAGGAAACGTCACGACTTATTTGGATCAAAATATAGATAGCAATGATACTATTTTTTCGGTTCAAGATTCTTCAAACATACCTACAGGAAGTTACATATATGTTGATGATGAAGAAATGTTTGTTGATAAAAAGGATGGTAATAAATTAATTGTAAAGAGAGGGCGGGATTCTACTATTGCAGTATCTCACGTTCTTGGATCAGAAATCAAATCTATTACAGATTCGGACAATAATTTAATAGAACTTGGTGATGATTTTGGATTTACTACAATTTAATGAAAATGACAAAAAAATTTGATAATTTGAATGATACGTTTAATGTAACTGGAGAAATTGTTTCTACTCATATTGAACCCAATGAAAAAGAAATTGAAAAAATTTCTTCTTCTGTAGATGATATTAAAAAAGATTATGAATATACAAGAGGGAATTTATATTCAATTATAGAAAAAGGTCAAGAAGCAATCAATGGAATTCTTGAATTAGCGCAAGAAAGTGAAATGCCAAGAGCATATGAAGTTGCCGGACAATTAATTAAAAATGTGGCTGAGGCAACAGAAAAATTAATGGATTTGCAAAAAAAATTAAAGGATATAGACCAATCAAATCAAATCAAAGGACCTACAAATGTTACAAATGCATTATTTATTGGGTCCACAGCTGAATTATCTAAACTCCTAAAGCAACACAATACATTAGATAAATAATTAAAAAATCTGCAATTATGGCAGTTCCAGCAATTAACTTAACAATACCTCAAGGTACTGATTTTGAATCTACTTTTACAGTGACAAACCCAGATGGTTCTGTTACTTCTCTTGCCGGTTATTCTGCTATGGCTAAGATTAAAAAATTTCCAGATTCAACCGAATCATATCCTTTTTCAATATCAATAACAACAGCGACTGGAAGTGTGGTAGTTTCTATGGCAAATACCATAACCTCTGACATAGAACCGGGTAGATACTATTATGATGTTGTTATTACAAACTCATTAAACAATAAAAAAACAAGAATTGTTGAAGGGATGGCATTAGTAACTCCAGCAATTACCTAAAATGAATGTAATACTTACAAACTCAAATAGTTATATTGTAAAAGTCAATCCAAATAATCCCTCAAATTTTAAAGCAAGTCAAGGAGAAACAACAGTGGCCAACCAATTTGCAGATTTAGCAGACGTTGATGTGAGTGGGGTTTCGGATAAGTATGTTTTAATGTATGATTCAACAACTCAAAAATACAAAATGGTAAATCCAGATGATGTTCTTTCTGCTTCAGTTACTGAACCAGTTTCACCAGGAATACCTGAAGATTTTATTGATGAATTAGATGAAGATCTTAATGATCGTATCAATCTTGATGCTGGTAACTTTTAATATATCTAAATAATAAAAAGGATATTCTGATCGAGGTATAAAATGCCTGCACCAGTATTACAATTTAAAAGAGGTAATGCATCAGCACTCTCATTTGGTCTAAGAGCTGGTGAACCTGCAGTAACTTTAGATACTAATGATTTTTATGTTGGTATTGACAGCACATTAGTAAATAATAAATTTTATGGAAGTTCTCGTTATTGGACCAAAGAAAAAACTTCAACCGGAAGTGGAGTAAACCTGGTTGAAGGAACTTCTAATGGTTCTGATTTTATCACTCTTGCCGCGCCTGGAACTGTTGGAGCAGCGGTTACATATTATTTTCCAGGAACTCAAGGTGCAGTTAGTTCTGTTCTTACTAATGATGGTAGTGGAAATTTAACTTGGGCAAGTGGTTCAGCAAATCCAGTTTTTTCAGGTATCGCAACATTTAATACTACATTAGTTGATATCAATAGTGGTGTAGACATTTCTGGTATTACCACAGTTTCTAATAGCACTAATAATACTCTTGGGAATGAAAACACTGGTGCAGTTCAAATTGATGGTGGTGCAGGTATTGCAAAGAACCTTACCGTCAAGGAAAACCTTCATGTTGGTGGTTATGCTGAGTTTGTTGGAGTTGTAACCGTTGCCGATCTCTACGTTGATTCTACAAAAGTTCTTTATAATGATGGTTCCGGTATTACACTTGCAGGAATTCAAACAATTGATGCGACTACTAAACAAACTCTTGAAGAAGTTCTTTCTATTGAACCAAATAACTTTTCATCATTAAATGTTACAGGTATATCAACTTTTGGTGATCTCGTAGATGCCAATGGAGGACTTGACGTATCTGGTCAAGTTACTTTTAATAATAATTTTGCAGTAACTGGAGTTTCTACTTTTACTGGACTTATAAATTCCAATGGTGGAATTAATGTAACCGGAAATACAACTCTTGGAGATGCTTCTAATGATACTCTAACGGTTAATGCTACCGCAACATTTGGTCCTTCAATTACAGGTACTATTTCAACTGCGACTCGTGCTACAACAGTTGACACCACAGCATCATCAACAAACTCAGCACATTATCTAACATTTGTAGATGGTTCTTCTTCGACGTTAGGGGAAACAATCAATATTGATAGTGATATTTCTTATAATCCTTCAACAAATGTTCTTTCAGTTCCTGCAGTTAATACTGGTTCAGTCAGAGCTTCTGATGGAACATCATCTTTAACCATCAATGATTCTACTGGAAATGTTGTAACAAGTAGCAACTTAACAGTATCTGGCAATCTTTATGTAAATGGTTCAACAACTCAAATTAACACAACCGAATTAACAGTTAACGATAGAACTATTACACTCGGCATTCAAACTGGTGCCACTCCAACAACCACTACTTGGGATCTTGGAGTTATGATGAATTATGGTGATGCTGGTATCGCAAAGACTGCCGGTGTTATTTGGGATTATTCCGTAGAAAGATTTGTATTTTCTGCTGATTCTGATAATCCAATTTCTCAAGGAAATACTTCTACACCAGTTATTACCATATCACAATATTCACCTATTGAAATTGGAGCACTTTGGGTTAATGATTGTGCTGGACAATCTCAAGTTATTTCTTGTACAGGAAATGAAAGATTCTTAGAGAACATTACGGTTGATGCTGGAACATTCTAGGTTAATGAATAAATAGGGTCAGCAATGACCCTATTTTTATGTCTGAAGAAGATTTGAAATCTATTATTACAATGTATCAGCAAAAAGCATTTGAACTTTTTAATCAAAATATTATTTTTGAAACTCAAATTAATACTATGAAAAAAACTATTGATACCTTAAGTAAAGAACTTGATAGGTTAAAAAATTCAAAACAAAAAAGAATTGTTAAAGAAAGTGATACATTTTAATAAATAAGTAAAATGTCTCAATTTCTATTGAGATTTAACGGTATATACCGAATATGGAGTTGAATGACAAATCCCAAAGTTAAATTTAAACGTTCTTCTATTGAAGGAAAGGTTCCCACAGTTAGCGATTTACCTCTTGGTGAAATAGCTATTAACACATTTGATGGAAAAGTATATACGGCACGATCAACAGATAGTGGTGTAACAACGAGTATTGTAAATTTATCTGGCATTAATGTTCAGAATAGTTCAACTCCTGTAGGTTTTGCCAATACTCTAAATTTTACCGGTAATGCAATAACTGGAATTGCATTTACTGTTGGAATTGCAACAATAACAATCTCTACAAGTGGAACTCCAAGTTTAAAAACAATATCATCTTTTATATGCACAGAGGGTCAAACAGGATTTTCCACAACATATACGGCTGGATATATTGATGTTTTTTTAAATGGTGTCAGATTAAGTGAATCAGAATTTTTAGCATCTGACGGAAATAACATTACTTTAGATGTTGGAGCATCTCTAAATGATGTTGTAGATATTATAAAATATGAACCAGATTTAAGTGGTTCCAATTGGACTTTGACTGGAACAGATATTTACAGATATTCGAAAGTTGGTATTAATACTATACCAACTGTAGATTTGGATGTAGTTGGTGATGTTCTTGTATCTGGAGTAACAACATCAGCAACTGTAAATGCAAACACCACACTTCAAATAGGTGGTGTATCAGTTACCTCTACAGCAGCAGAACTTAACATTCTTGATGGAGTTACAGCAACAACAGCAGAACTTAACATTCTTGATGGAGTTACAGCAACAACAGCAGAACTTAACATTCTTGATGGAGTTACAGCAACAACAGCAGAACTTAACATTCTTGATGGAGTTACAGCAACAACAGCAGAACTTAACATTCTTGATGGAGTTACAGCAACAACAGCAGAACTTAACATTCTTGATGGAGTTACAGCAACAACAGCAGAACTTAACATTCTTGATGGAGTTACAGCAACAACAGCAGAACTTAATCTTGTTAATGGATCTGCTGCTGGTACGATAGTTAACTCTAAGGCAGTCATTTATGGTGCTGCAGGACAAGTTAATGCTACTACACTTCAAATAGGTGGTGTATCAGTTACCTCTACAGCAGCAGAACTTAACATTCTTGATGGAGTTACAGCAACAACAGCAGAACTTAACATTCTTGATGGAGTTACCTCTACAGCAGCAGAACTTAATCTTCTTGATACTGCTGTTGCTGGTACTGTAGTTAACTCTAAGGCAGTCATTTATGGTGCTGCAGGACAAGTTAGTGCAACTCAGTTCATCAGAAGTGGTGGAACTGCTTCTCAAATTTTAATGGCTGATGGTAGTGTAGATTCATTCCCAGTCTCAGGTGATTGGTGGGGTGATAAGATACCACAAATTGGAAGTAATGGTGTAATGGAAATTGGAAGATATATTGACTTCCATTCAACTGATGCAACTACTTCAGATTTTACATTTAGATTTGATAATAGTTCAGATGGAAATATGAGTTTCCAAGGAAACTTAAGTGTAAATGGAAACATCACTGCTTCAGGAACAGTCACTGCAACTTCTGATGAAAGACTCAAAGAAAACATTGAAGTTATTCCCAATGCGTTAGAAAAAGTATCTAAAATTCGTGGTGTTACATTTACAAGAAATGATCAAGAAGATAAAGAAAAGAAACATGTTGGTGTGATAGCACAAGAGGTAGAAAAAGCACTTCCTGAAGTTGTTATGGAAGGTTCTGATGGAATCAAATCAGTTGCTTATGGCAATCTTGTTGGATTATTGATTGAAGCAATTAAAGAGCAGCAAAAACAGATAAATGAATTGAAGGAAGAAATAAATATTTTGAAGGGGAACTAAAAAATGTCAAACAAATCAAGACAAACTGCAAATTTAGTCGGTGACAATAATATTTTTGTAGATATTGTCACTGATAGGGTTGGCATTGGAACCACAAATCCAACATCAAAACTTCATGTTGTTGGTGATGGGTATTTCACTGGAATTATAACGGCACTGAGTTTTAGTGGTAATGCATCAACTGCAACTTATGCCACATCAGCAGGTATAGCAACTTATTCTGATGTAGCAGGTATTGCTACTTATGCAACTAATGCTGGTATTGCTACTTATGCCACATCAGCAGGTATAGCAACTTATTCTGATGTAGCAGGTATTGCTACTTATGCAACTAATGCTGGTATTGCTACTTATTCTGATGTAGCAGGTATTGCTACTTATGCAACTAATGCTGGTATTGCTACTTAT
>Ga0194118_10001096_pt1 | contig 40456 bp, 41 predicted proteins | sample TA2MahsurfametaG_2_FD_148662 | JGI IMG/M metagenome (GOLD analysis project Ga0194118, IMG submission 148662) | Freshwater microbial communities from Lake Tanganyika, Tanzania - TA2015013 Mahale N5 surface | ecosystem: Environmental > Aquatic > Freshwater > Lake | place: Tanzania: Lake...
TCCCCAGGCCGAAGGCGATGGTCTGGGTGAGCCAGTGGAAGGGCAGCATCAGGCGGGCGGAGGGGCCGCAAGGTCAGCCCATGATCAAAGATCAGAGCCCAAGGTTGGCGACTCCAGCGCCAAGACGATCATGGCGGGGGGCGACCAACAGGGAACGCATCGGATCAGGGCAGACCCCCGCTGCACAACGCTTTCCGCAGCCAGAGGAACTCCCTAGCGTGGTGGGTTGAACCGGGCTTCTGCCGATGCCGTTGCACCCCGCTGCCTTGGCGACTCAGGCTGCCCGCGCCGATGGGGCATTGGACGTGGACCCGATCGGCGCCTGCAGGGCCCTGGGGGACCGGATGGAGCCCGCCGCTGCACCGGCAGACGCGTCGCATTCCGAGCCCTAAACCCCACACCGCCAGGAGAGAGCTCCCTGCAATCCCCCACCGTGCTCACCACCCTGCTGATCCTGCTGGTGGGATTGGCCCTGGCGCGGCTCAGCGCCGGCCAGCTGGCCCGCTGGGCGGTGCCGGCCATCGTGGTGGAGCTGGTGATCGGCTTCCTGCTGGGCAACACGCTGCTGCCCTTCAGCGCCATCCAGCCGGTGAGCGGCCTCACCGAACTGGGGGTGCTGACGCTGTTTTTCCAGGTGGGCCTGGAGGTGCGCGGCGATCTGCTGGCCTCCCGGCGCGGCACGATCCTGCGGCTGGTGGCCCTCAGCTGCCTGGCGCCGCTGCTGGGCTACGGGCCCCTGGTGGCGCTGTTCGGCATGGCACCGGCCACGGCCCTGCTCTGCCTGGCCTGCGTGGCGGCCACCGGCACGGGGGTCACCCTGCGGCTGCTGGCCCAGCGGGGGGCCCTGCGCACCCCCTCCGGCCGGCTGCTGGTGGGGGTGTCGGTGCTCGACGACCTCCCCGCCATCGGCCTGCTCAGCCTCTCGGTGGCCCTGGGGGGCAGCAACTGGAACAACGGCCCGGGCTGGGGAGGCATGGCCCTGGGGCTAGCGGCGGCGGCCCTGAGCCTGCTGGCGGCCAACCACTGGCGGCAGCGCGGCGGTGCAGCACCGGAGAGCCCCCTGGCGGTGCTGATCCTGCTGATCGGCTGCGCCTGGGTGGGGGAGGTGAGCGGCCTCACCGCGCTGCTGGGGGCCCTGTGGGGCGGGGTGTTGCTCAACCGCCTCCACCCGGAGCCACAGCGGCTGGGGGGATTGCTGACGCTGCTCTCGGAGGTGTTCCTGCCCCTCTATTTCATCAGCGTGGGCATGCGCATTCAGGCGGGCACGCTGCTGCAGAGCCAGGCCTGGGGACTGGCTCTGCTGTTGCTGCTGCTGGCGGTGGCCTCGAAGCTGCTCTGCGGCCTGGGGGTGAGCGCCGCCGACCGCCGCGCCGGCATCGACCGCTGGCAGGTGATCTACGGCCTGATGCCCCGGGGCCTGCCCGGGCTGGTGTTCGCCAGCACCGCCCTGGCGGCGGGGGTGATCACGGCGGTGCAGTTCTCCGCCCTGGTGCTGATGGTGAGCAGCACCACGGTGGTGGGGCTGCTGCTGCTGGAGCGGCGGCTGCAACACCAACAAAAAACCCCCGGCGCGAACGCCGGGGGTTGAGGACATCTCCGGCAGCGGGCCTCAGAGGGCCGCGTTGCCGCGGTCGCCGGTGCGGATCCGCACCACTTCATCCACGGGGGTGATGAAGATCTTGCCGTCACCGATCTCGCCGGTGCGGGCGGCCTCGGTGATGGCGGCGATGGCGGCTTCCACCTTGTCGTCGGAGACGACGGCGGTGATCCGCATCTTGGAGAGGAAATCCACCGTGAACTCATTGCCCCGGTAGATCTCCACTTGCCCCTTCTGGCGGCCGAAACCGCGCACATCGTTGATGGTCATGCCCACCACGTCGATGGCCACGAGGGCCGTCTTGACGGCGTCCACCTTGCCGGGACGCACCACTGCTGTGATCTGTTTCATGGCAGGGCCCTATCAGTAGGTCATCGGGTCGTAGGCCTCTTCGCCGTGGGCGACGAAGTCCATCCCGCGCTCTTCCTCCTCCGGGGTGGCCCGCAGGCCCACCACGGCGCCCACGATCCAGAGGATCACGGCCGTGCCGACACCCACGAAGCCGTAGCTGATCAGCACGGCCTTCACGTGGGCCACGAACAGGGCACCATTGCCACCGGCGGCCAGGATCTCAGCCGATTTGGGGAAGTAATCGGCGGGCACCAGGGCCGGAGCGGCCAGGGCACCGGTGAGCAGGGCCCCCACGGTGCCACCCACGCCGTGCACGGCATAGGCATCGAGGGAATCATCGAACTGGATGGCAGCCTTCACCTGCACGGCGATGTAGCAGGCGGAAGCCGTGGCCACGCCGATGATCAGCGCCTGAGGCATGTACACGAAACCGGCGGCGGGGGTGATCCCCACCAGGCCCGCCACGGCGCCGGTGGCGGCACCCACGGCGGTGGGCTTGCCATCACGGAACCACTCGATCAGGCACCAGGTGAGCAGGGCCGCCGAAGCGGACAGCGTGGTGGTGAGGAAGGAGAAGCCAGCGCCCTTGGCGGCGAAGTAGCTGGCGCCGTTGAAGCCAAACCAGCCAAACCACAGCAGGCCGGCACCCAGCAGGATGAATGGCACGTTGTGGGGGGGGCGCCGGCTATCCGGGAAGCCACTGCGGGGACCCACGATGGCCGTGGCCACCAGGGCACCCACACCGGCGGCGATGTGCACCACGGTGCCACCGGCGAAGTCGATGGCGCCGATTTCACCGAAGGGGCCCAGGTAACCACCGCCCCAGACCATCTTGGCCATCGGGCAGTAAATGAACAGGCTCCAGAGCAGAGAGAACCAGAACCAGGCCTTGAAGTTGATGCGCTCCACCAGGGCGCCGGAGATCAGGGCCGGGGTGATGATCGCGAACATGCCCTGGAACAGGGCGAAGGAGGAGGCGGAGATGGCGAAGCCATCGGCCAGCGGGGCATCCCCCAGCTCACCGCCCACGCCGTTGAGCCACATCTGGCCGAGGCCACCGATGAAGGGGCTCTTGAAGCCGGTGTCGAAGGCGAGGGAGTAACCCACCACCACCCAGAGAACACCGATGAGCCCCATCAGGAAGAAGCTCATCATCATGGTGTTGAGCACGTTCTTGGCGCGGGTGAAGCCGCCGTAGAAGAACGCCAGGCCGGGGGTCATCAGCAGCACCAGGGCTGAACCCATCAGCATCAGCAGGGTGTCGGCACCGTCGGTGGGCACCTTGGCCAGGGCGGCCCGGGCGGAGCCGGCCATCAGAGGCAGCAGGCCAGCGCCGAAGGCCAGCAGCATCACCGCATAGCGCTTCAGCTCGGGCTCCTGAACCTTGGCCAGGGCCTTGGTGCGGAATCGATCAAAGACGGCCAGGGGGGTGGGACCACCGCCGGCCAAGGGGACATGAACCATGGAAGGGAGAGACCTCTTCAACGTTCGCGAGGGGACACTCCCTGCAGCCATCAGCCGCAGGTGTATCAACGACTACCTCAACCGATCGATTGTTCCCGAGCGCAACCGCAGAAACGCCACCCCCAACAGGCTGCTCTTGAATCAGAACAGGTGAAAACCGGACTTCGCTTGTGTCGCGATTGCAACAAACCGCCTGGCACAGCCTCTCTGGCCCGGAGTGCCTGCAACGGCTCGAGGGCAGCGATCAGGGGCTGAGCACGGCGGCCTCCGCCCGACGCCTGGCAGCCATTGGCCCCAACAAACTGGAGCTGAGCGCCGGCCGCAGCGCCCTGGAGATCCTCTGGGATCAATTCAGCAACGTGATGCTGATCATGCTGCTGGCGGTGGCGGCGGTGTCCGCCGCGGTGTCGATCCACCAGCGGGAATTCCCGAAGGATGCCATCGCCATCCTGGTGATCGTGATCCTCAACGGCCTGCTGGGCTACCTGCAGGAAAGCAAGGCCCAACAGGCGCTGCTGGCCCTGCGGGACATGGCCCAGCCCCTGGTACAGGTGCGCCGCGATGGCGAGTGGCAACGCCTCTCCAGTGAGCTGCTGGTGCCGGGCGACCTGATCCGCCTGGAGGCGGGCGACCGCGTGCCCGCCGATGCACGCCTGCTGGAGGTGGCCGAGCTGGGGGTGCGCGAAGCCGCCCTCACCGGCGAAGCGGAGGCGGTGTTCAAGCAAGCAGACCTGCTGCTGGAAGCCGACACCCCCGTGCTGGAGCGGCAAAACTGCCTGTTCCAGGGCACCGAGGTGGTGCGGGGCCGGGGCCTGGCGGTGGTGACCGCCACCGGCATGGCCACCGAACTGGGGCAGATCGCCGAGCTGATCAACACCGCGGGTGGCGAGAGCACGCCGCTGCAGGAGCGGCTCGATGGCCTGGCCAAGGTGCTGGTGGGCAGCGCCCTGGCCCTGGTGGCGGTGGTGGTGGTGCTGGGCTGGCTGCTGGGCCAGCCCCTGCTCAACCTGCTGGAGGTGTCGCTGTCGATGGCGGTGGCGATCGTGCCGGAGGGCCTGCCGGCGGTGATCACGGTGACCCTCGCCATCGGCACCCAGCGCATGGTGCGCCGCGCCGCCCTGATCCGGCGATTGCCGGCGGTGGAGGGCCTGGGGTCGGTCACGGTGATCTGCTCCGACAAAACCGGCACCCTCACCCAGAACCGCCAGGTGGTGCAGGAGCTGCGGGTGGGCACCGAGCTGGTTGCCGTGGGCGGCCAGGGCTACGAGCCCACGGGCAGCCTCAACCCCAGCACCCTGGAGCCGCCGGCCGGCGCCAGGGCAGGCGCCTACGCCGGGGCCCGCACCCTGCTGCTGCAGGCGGGGGTGCTCTGCAGCGACGCCGAACTCAAAACCCAGGCCGATGGCAGCTGGGACATCCTCGGCGACCCCACCGAGGGGGCCCTGGTGGTGGTGGCCGCCAAGGCGGGCATCGATGGCTTTGCCTTGCGCAGCCGCTACCGCCGGGTGGCCGAAATCCCCTTCAGCTCCGAGCGGCAGCTGATGGCCGTGTGGATCGACGATCCCCAGTGCGAGCTGCAGGATCCGCTCGGGGGCTGCGCCACCAGCTCAGGCCGGCTGCTGATCAGCAAGGGTGCCCCTGAGGTGATCATCGGCCTGTGCGACCGCTGGATCGATGGCAGCGGCGTGGTGACCCTGGCCGAGGAGCAGCGCCAGTGGTGGCTGGAGCAGGCCCGCAACCTGGCGGCCTCCGGCCTGCGGGTGCTGGCCTTCGCCTGCGCGCCGCACCACCCCAGCCCCGACCACGACCTCGACGACCAGGTGCTGCTGGGGCTGATGGCCCAGCTGGATCCCGCCCGGCCCGAGGTGGCCACGGCGGTGGCCACCTGCCGCGGCGCCGGGATCCGGCCGGTGATGATCACCGGCGACCACCCGCTCACCGCCCGCGCCATCGGCGCCGCCATCGGCCTGGCACCGGCGGATGGGGAGGTGGTGCTGGGGCGGGAACTGGAGCGCTGTGATGACGGCCAGCTGCGGCAGGTGGTGGCCCGCTGCAGCATCTACGCCCGGGTGCCACCCGAGCAGAAGCTGCGCATCGTGAAGGCCCTGCAGGCCAACGGCCAGGTGGTGGCCATGACCGGCGATGGCGTCAACGACGCCCCCGCCCTCAAGCAGGCCCACATCGGCGTGGCCATGGGCATCACCGGCACGGAGGTGAGCAAGGAGGCCGCCGACATGGTGCTGCTGGACGACAACTTCGCCACGATCGTGAACGCCGTGGAGGAGGGGCGGTTGGTGTACGCCAACATCCGCCGCTTCGTGAAATACATCCTGGGCAGCAATGTGGGCGAGCTGATCACCATCGCCTCGGCGCCACTACTGGGACTGGTGGGGGTGCCACTTACCCCGCTGCAGATCCTGTGGATGAACCTGGTCACCGATGGGGTGCCCGCCCTGGCCCTGGCCCTGGAGCCCGGGGAAGACGGGCTGATGCAGAAGGCCCCGGCGGAACCCGGTGAATCGATCTTCGCCCGGGGCATCGGCCGCTACATCCTGCGCATCGGCGTGGTGTTCGCGGTGATCGTGATCGCCCTGATGCTCTATGCCGCCTGGCACGACGCCCCCTGGGAAACCATGGTGTTCACCACCCTCTGCCTGGCCCAGATGGGCCATGCCCTCTCAGCCCGCAGCGATCTTCCGCTGATCCAGGTGGCCCCCTTCTCCAACCCCTGGCTGCTGTGGGCGGTGCTGCTCACCTCCGGCCTGCAGCTGCTGCTGCTCTATGTGCCAGGGCTGTCGCGGTTCTTCGGCACCACGCCTCTGAGCGGCCACGACCTGCTGATCTGTGTGGGCTTCAGCCTGCTGTTCTTCCTTTATCTGGAGCTGGAAAAGCTGTGGCGGCTGTGGCGCCGCCGCGGCGACGCCCACAGTTAACGGGCTGGCTCCTCGGTGGGAATGCCACTGGCGGTGCGCAGCTGATCGGTGGCGGCGATGGCCCCCACTAGGGGCAAAGAGCAGAGGCAGATCAACAGCGCCAGCAGCTGCTGCCGCCAGGAGAGTCGCTGGCTCGGCTCCAGCCGGCTGTGGACCACGGGCCTGCCGCAGCCGCAGCACTCCAGCCCCTGGCTGCCCTTGCTGATCAGGCGAGAACCGCAGTAACCGCAGGCCATGGCCCCAGGCAGGTGTGCAGCAACTTTGTGGCTGCGGTGGGGCATGCTTCAGTTCAATCTGAACCGTTCTGACTGCGGCCTGCCGATGGGCCGCGGAGCATAAAAAAGCCCGCCTTGCGGCGGGCTGAACGCGAACGTTGGCGAAGCCAACTCATTTGGCAGAGGCGAAGTCGGGATAGGCCTCCATGCCGTGCTCGCCGATGTCGAGGCCCTCCTTCTCTTCGGATTCAGTCACCCGGATGCCACCGAAGATCACGCCAATGATGGACCACACAATGAAGGTGGTCACAATCGTGAAAATGGCGTAAGCGATAACTCCCACGGCTTGAACACCCAGCTGGCTGAAACCGTGACCGGTCAGCAGGCCCTTGTCCATGTTGAACAGGCCCACAGCCAAGGTGGCCCAAATGCCGCAGGTGCCGTGCACGGAGAAGGCGCCCACAGGATCGTCAATCTTCAGGGAGTCAATGAAGCTCACCGAGAACACAACGATCACACCAGCGATGAACCCAACGACCCAGGCGGCAGGCATCGAGAACCCATCACAACCAGCCGTCACGCCCACCAGGCCGGCCAAAATGCCATTGATGGTCATGGTGAGGTCGGGCTTACCACCGGTGAATTGGCTCACCAGAGTGGCGGCAATTCCGCCACCGGCAGCGCCAAGGGTGGTGGTGACAGCGATGTAAGGCACTTCAGGTGCCATCGAAAGCCAGGAGCCGGGGTTGAAGCCATACCAGCCGATCCAGAGGATCAGACAGCCCAAAGTTGCGATAGCAAGGTTGTGGCCAGGCATGGCCTGGGGCTTGCCGTCAGCAAACTTGCCGATGCGAGGGCCAAGCAGCATCGCACCCACCAAGCCGGCCCAGGCACCAAAGGAGTGAACGACGGTGGAACCGGCAAAATCGATAAAACCAAGGCGGTTTAACCATCCACCACCAACGCCGGCATCATCGGGAAAATTCCACTGCCAGGAGCCAGCGATAGGATAGAGAATACCAACCAAAATCAGTGAGAAAATAACGAACTCACCAAACTTGATTCGCTCAGCAACAAGGCCTGAGACAATTGTTGCAGCAGTACCGGCAAAAGCGGCCTGGAACAGAAAATCAACGCTAGGCACAAGAGAGGCATTGGTCACCATTTCAGGGGTGACCGTGGGGTCGAAGAACAGGCCTCCAAATTTGAACCAACCGGGAATGACCCAGTCAGCGTTGTACATGATCTTGTATCCAATGAACCAATAGGCGGTCACCGCAAGGGCAAACACGATCAGGTTCTTGGCAAGGATGTTGACCGCATTTTTCTGGCGGCACATCCCTGCTTCCACCATGGCGAAGCCGGCGTTCATGAAGATCACCAGGACGGCGCACACGAACAAGAACATGTTGTTCGCGAGGAACCCGGCATTCAGCTCGGGCAGCTCGGCGGCGTGGGCCGCCAGGTTGAACAGGCCCAAACCCATGAGGGCAATGGGCACGCAGGCCAACCAGGTAAGCGTGCGATTGGAGGAGAGGCCGCGGACTTTGCGCATCAGGAGCGAGGGGGCTTCCAACAGGCTGGCCTGCTGGAGTGACCGCACCTGAGGACGCCGCGGCCCTGGGGTGGCAGCAACCATGGGGATTGTTGTTAAAGGTGTGTTGTTGGACAACAAGGCGGCCAGAGAGCCGCCAGTGGAGCGATCTTTCGCGCTCATGGCGCACGAAGTTGTATCAGATCGAACAAAACCCAAAAATCCATTGGGCATGCTTGACAAGCCATCGCAAAGGATCTGCCATCTAAAAGCTCAAAGGGATACAGCAAGATTCCGAAGTTTTCCTAAGAAAGCAGCTTTTTGTTCGCTGTGAACACTTCAGTCTCGCTAAAACGGTGCCGAAGGACAAAACGTTGGGTGAGCCGCCCCAGGGCCATGGTTCACCGGAAGTAGCCCACCGCTAGGCGAAGCAACGCTCCTTCCTCCGAAGCGGACCGCCTGCCCACCGCAGGCCCTCACCCAACCCTTCGAGGCCCAACCCATGACCAAACTCCAATACCGCGGCGTCGGCTACGACAACGCCCAGCACGAACAGCTCAGCAACGAGCCCGTGGACCACGCCTACCGCGGCCAGCACTACACCTCCGCCCCGCGCCACGAAGCCGCCGCGGTGAACACCGAGGTGGAACTGCAGTACCGCGGCCAGCACTACCACCACCAGCAGGCCGAAGCGGCCCAGCAGGTGAACAACGGCTGATCGCCAGCCAGCCCAATCAGCCAAACGGTGGCGACTGCTACGCCACACGCCAGCACCTCCCCCCTCCAATGGGGGGAGGTTTTTTATGGCGGGATCCAGGCGATGAGCCTCCCCACGGACATCACCCTCACCCCCCTGGGCGACAGCTACCGCATCAAGCCCGAGTCGGTGCACGGGATGCTCTGGCTGCAGACCCACTTCGAAAGCAGCACCTGGGATCTGATTTGCGGTGGCAAGGTGCGGCTCACGGCTGAGTCGTGCCGCAGCCTGCAGACCGATGCCCACCAGGCAGGCCTGCAGCTGTGCAGCATCCCGGCCATCCCCTCCCTCTGAAAGAGGCTGTGGGGCATCAGGCGCCCCGCAGCCGCTGCTGGCGCCAGCGCAGGGTGCTCCAGATCAGAAACACCATCAGGGCGGGCAGGGCCACCACCAGCACCAGCAGGCGGAATTCATCGGCCACGGTTGAGGCGCTGCTGCTGAGGAGCTGCTCCACCGCATAAAGCACGTAGAGCCCCATCAGGATCCAGCCCTCCAATCGCGTGATCACGCCACCACTCCAGAAGATCGGCAAGCAGGCCAGTGTGGTGGCCACCATGATCGGGAAATCGCGGGCCAGCATCACCGGATCCACCCCCAGGCCGCGGCCCCCGGAGACAAGCGCACAGAGCCCCAGAATCACCAACTGGTTGAGCAGGTTGCTGCCCACCACGTTGCCGATGGCCAGATCCGCCTTGCCGCGATAAGCCGCCACCAGGGAGGTGACCAGCTCCGGCATCGAGGTGCCGGCCGAAACGATGGTGAGTCCGATCACCGTTTCGCTCACCCCCAAGCCCTGGGCGGCGGCGATGGCCCCCTTCACCAGCACCTGGGAGCCTGCCACCAGCAGCACCAACCCTCCGGCCAGCTTGCCGAGGGCAACGGGCAGGGTGGACGCTTCCTGCGTGTCGAGGTCGTCAGCGGCTTCGGCGGGTTCCTCCTTGGCACTTCGAATTTCCCAGAGCAGGTTGATCACCGTGCCGGTGATCAGGGCCAGGCCCGCCACCCAGGTGATGCGGCCGCCGGAGGCCATGCCCCAGGTGGCCATCGACACCCCCAGCAGCAGCGGCACATCCCGGCGCACCAGGCGGCTCTTCACCCGCAGCGGCATCACGGCTGCGCTGGCCCCCAACACCACCAGCACATTGAAGATGTTGGAGCCCACAACATTGCTCACCGCGATGGCATCGCCAGCGCTCCCCCCCTGAATGGTGGAGAGCAGGCTCACAAACAGCTCCGGGGCGCTGGTGCCAAGCGACACCACCGTGAGGCCAATCACGATCTGGGGGATCCCCAGCAGCAACGACAGGGTCACGGAGCCCGCCACAAACAGCTCCCCACCGCCGAACAGCAGCAGGATCCCCGCCACGATTTGGAACGCACTGAGGGCGAAGGGCATGAACACGGGCGTCACTGCGGCAATTCTGCATGGGTGCCCCTGGCAGGTCACCCTGAAGCCATGGGTGTGCAATGTTCACAAACGACGCCTGGGATTGATCAGGCTTGGTGATCAACAGCAGCAGCCAATCTTCTACCCCCAGTGCCCAAATGGAACCGATATCGGTTAAGCGGCAGATCGAACCGCGATTGGCTGCCAGTTGCCAACAGGGCGCAGCCGCAATGCAACGCCTCATCCCCTGGGATCGCCTAAGCCCCAGAGGATCCCAGCAATGATTAGCCCAACTGATCGATAGGATTGCGATTGCTTGGTCAACGCCGACAACCCGCCTATCCGCTGTTTTTGATCAGTAATCTCTCGCGAACCCAAATTCAGACATCCCCCCGATGCCTGCGCCACAGACGCTCAACCGCAGCAGCTGCGACGCTCTCAGCCAGCACCTACGCGCCATTGGTCGCATTCCCCTGCTCACCCATGAGGAGGAGATCACCCTGGGCCGTCGTGTGCAAACCCTGCGCCACCTGGAGGAGATCCACGAGGAGCTCACCATCCGCGCCGATGGCCGCACCCCCAGCCTCGAGATCTGGGCCGCCGAGGCGGGGCTCACCCTCAAAACCCTGCAACGGCGCGTGCGGGGCGGGCAGCGGGCCAAAAACCGCATGGTGGCCGCCAACCTGCGCCTGGTGGTGACCATCGCCCGTAAATACGCCAACCGCCAGCTGGAACTGGAGGATGTGATCCAGGAGGGCAACCTGGGGCTGATCAAGGCGGTGGAGCGCTTTGACCCCAGCCGCGGTTACAAGTTCTCCACCTATGCCTATTGGTGGATCCGCGAGGGCATCACCCGCGCCATCGCCGATAAAAGCCGCACCGTGCGCCTGCCGGTGCACGTGGGCGAATGCCTCAACAAGCTGCGCCGCGCCCAGCAGCAGCTCTGGCAGGAGCTGGGCCGCACCCCCAGCATCGATGAGCTGGCTGAGCACACCGGCCTCAAACCACTGGACATTCGCGAAACCCTGTTCCGCGCCCAGCAACCCCTGAGCCTGGATGGCACCCCCGCCGGGGATGACGACGCCAACCTTCTGGAGCGCATCGCCTGTGGTGCCACCGCCCCGGCCGAACAGGTGACCCGCCACCATCTGGTGGAGGACCTGGAGCAGGTGCTGGCTGAACTCCCCAACCAGGAGGCGGAGCTGCTGCGGCTCCGCTACGGGATCAACCTGGAGGCGCCCATGCCCCTGAGCGCCGTGGCCCGCAGCATGGGGGTCACCCGCGACACCGCCCGGGGCATCGAGCGGCGCGCCAACGCCGCCATCCGCGATCGCTCCCCCCACGTGATCGACTATCTGGAGGCGTGAAGCGATGCAACAACGTCAACTGCAAGCCGCACGACATCTCGCCTTGCCAGCCTTGGTGAGCGGCCTGATCCTCGGCTGGTCGGCCGCCCAGGCCGCCCCCACCCTGCCCTTTGCACCGGCCCCCGCCGCCTTCCAAAGTTGGCTCAACGGCCAGCGCAACTGGCCCCATGGCCAGCGGCTGCAGTTCAGCGGCCTGGCCCAGTGCCTGGATCAAACCACCCGCCACTCCCCTTACCGCACGCCGGTTTACACCTGCCTGGCTGGAGAGCTGCGCCTCAGCGGCGGTGATCGACCCGAGCAGCGCTGCCAACTGCAGCGCGTGAGTTACTTTCCCGCTATGAAACGGGTGCGCTACTGGACGGCCCAGTGCAGCCCCGCCGGCTGAGCGGCACCCCATGAGCTGGCATCCCCACCTCTGGCACCCCACCACCCAGGTGGCGGTGGCCCCAGAGCCCCTGCGGGTGGTGGGTAGCCGGGGCAGCCTGCTGGAGCTGGAGGACGGCCGCCAGCTGATCGATGCCATCAGCAGCTGGTGGGTCACCCTGCATGGCCACGCCGAGCCCAGCATCGCCGCCGCCATCGGCCGCCAGGCGCAGCAGCTGGAGCAGGTGATCTTCGCCAACTTCAGCCACCGCCCGGCGGAGCAGCTGGCCACACGGCTCAGCGCCCTCACGGGCCTGGAGCGGCTCTTCTTTTCCGACAACGGCTCCACCGCCGTGGAGGTGGCCCTCAAGATCGCCTGGCAGTGGTGGCGCAACCAGGGCAGCGAACGGCGCCAACTGATCGCCTTTGAGGGGGCGTACCACGGCGACACCTTCGGAGCCATGGCCCTGGGGGATCGCTCCATCTTCACCGCCCCCTACGACGACCTCCTGTTCGACGTGGCCCGCATCCCCTGGCCCCACACCCACTGGGGGGATGGGGGGCTTGAGCAGCGGGAAGCGGAGGCCCTGTCCCAGCTGGATCGGGCCCTGCAAATCCCCACCGCGGCCCTGATCGTGGAGCCCCTGATCCAGGGGGCCTCCGGCATGCGCCTGGTGCGGGCCGGCTTCCTGCGGGCGGTGCAGGAGCGGCTGCGGGCCAGCGGCGCCCTGCTGATCGCCGATGAGGTGATGACCGGCTTCGGCCGCACGGGGGCCCTGTTCGCCAGCCAGCGGGCCCAGCTGCAGCCGGATCTGGTGGCCCTCTCCAAGGGGCTCACCGGCGGCTTCCTACCCATGGGGGTCACCCTGGCCAGCGAACGGCTCTACCGCGGCTTCATCAGCGACACCCCGGCCCACACCTTCTTCCACGGCCACAGCTTCACCGCCAACCCCCTGGGCTGCGCCGCGGCCCTGGCCAGCCTCGATCTGCTGCAGCGGAACCCGGAGCGCTTCCAGCAGTTCGAAGCCCGGCACCGGCCTGGCCTCGAGCAGCTCAGCACCCATCCCCTGGTGAAGCGGGTGCGCTGCCTGGGCACCATGGCGGCCTTCGAGGTGGAAGCCGGCGCCGCCAGCTACCTCAATCCGGTGGGGCGCCAGATCCAGCGGCTCTGCCTGGAGCAGGGGGTGTTCCTGCGGCCCCTGGGCCACGTGGTGTATCTGCTGCCGCCGCTGGGCATCAGCGAAGCCCAACTGCAGCGCTGCTACGAGGCCCTGGAGGCCGCCCTGGGGCAGCTCCAGCAATAAGAAGCGTGTAGTTGTCGCATCTAAGACACGCCCAGAGACGGCCGTTATGGAGCCTGGCTGCACAACACTCGGCTTGCCATGGCCACCGCCTTCAGCAACCCACGCCTGCTGAGCTTCAGCGACCACGGCGCCCCCTACCGGGGCCACTGGGTGATCTACGCCGCCGGCCAGGCCGACAGCTACGCCGCCTGCCATGAGCTGTGCGAGCAGGGGCAATCGCTCCAGGTGGTGGAGCAGCGCCAGCTCCCCAATGCCCTGGAGGCCCGCCGGTTCAGCACCCACCTGATCCTGCACGGCTGGACGCCGGATGAGGTGCACAGCGACCAGGGGTACAGCCTTCTGGGGGCCGGAGCCTGATGCAACAGGATGCCCTGGCCACAACCGAGCCAACCGCGGGCGAGATCGTGGAGGAGCACCGCCAGGGCACACCACTGCGCCCCCAGCAGCCCACGATCATTCGCATCGTGCGCCGCAACGATCAAGACAGTTGGCGCACGTACAACAACGACTGCTATTGATCACCGGCGCATGGCCCTTGATCAACAGCCGTCACGATTCATCTGACTTGCCTTGATGTTGCTTGACGGCAGGCTGCGATTCGGTACAAAAGCGTTCAAGCACAGGAGTTTTCGCCATGCCGGATACCTTCGCCCTGTTTCTGGCCATCGGCATCATCGGCACCTCCGTGGCCCTGGCCACGGCCATCCTGTTTGACGACTCCCGCACCAAACAACGCTCGATTGAGCACTACCGCAACCTCGAGCGCCAGCGGGCCCATCGCATGCGCCGTTTAGGCAGCAAAGGCGCCACGCGCCCCAGCTGGGATCACTACCTCGACGACAAGAATCAGCGGGCTGCCTGATGGCAGGCGACGGGTGATCTAACCCGGCAGGATCACCCGATCAATCACGTGCACCACGCCGTTGTCGCACACAATGTCGGCGCTCACCACGGTGGCGTTTTTCACCTCAAACGGCTCAGCGCGCCGGATCGGCACCGATGCCCCCTCCAGGCTTTCCCATTCCGGCTGAGCCACCAGCGCCGCGCGGGAGTGGGCGCCGGCCAACACGTGATATTTCAGGATCCGCGCCAATTGGGGCGGGTTATCCACCAGGGTTTGCACCGTGCCGGGGGGCAGCGCCGCAAAGGCATCGTCCACCGGGGCAAACACGGTGAAGGGGCCAGGCCCCTCCAGGGCACCCCGCAGACCACCGGCCTCCACGGCCGCCAGCAGGGTGTTGAACAAACCGGCCGAGGCAGCCGTCTCAAGAATGGTGGCCATCGGGATTAGCGGTAGTCCTGGCTTTGGATATCGGAGAGACGGGCTTCCGGCCGCAGGAAGCGGTCCATCTGGGCCTCAAAGAACTGGCGGTTGGCCATCAGGTGCTCGGGGTCGGTGTCATCGAGCGGATAGAGCAGCGCGCAGCGCAGCGCCTGAATCACCGCGGAGGTCACGTTGTACATCGAGCGCTGGAAGGTGATCCCCAGCTGCACCAGCTCATCCTCCTCACCGCGGCGATGCTCCCGGTAGATCTCCTTGAGATAGGGGGGCAGGAAATGGAGCATGTCCTGCATCAGCAGGGTGGGGGGAATACCAGCCGAGCCCACGGGGTACACATCGGCGTAGAGGATGCCGTAGTGGAAGTCGGCCTGGTTGTCGGGCACCTGCTGGGCCTGGGCGTTGTAGCTCTTGGTGCCCCGGAAGGGTGAGGTGCGGTAGAAGACCGCCTCCACGTAGGGCAGCGCCGCCTCATAGAGCCAGGTGAAGCCTTCGCTCTTGGGGATGATCTCGATGCATTCGTCGCCGATATACAGGTGGTGGTAGATGGGGCGACCCGCCACGGCGAAGATGCCGTTGACGAGGAAGTCCATCGCCTGGGGCACCGTGGTGAGCTTGCCCTCGTCGTAGAGGTCGCTCATCTCGAAGAACACCGGCGCCATCACCTCCCAGAACAGGCCGAGGTTGGCGGCGTAGGAGAGCTGCCGCACCTGCTCCAGGAACATCTCCGGGAACAGCTTGTAGAGCCCCAGCATCAGGGGGTTCCCCCGGAAGTAGGCCTTGATGGCCCGATCGGCGTTGGCCTTGTAGGCGTCGCTCTCCAGGTAGTCGTTGAAGCGGCCGCCCATGCCCTGGTGCCAGAGCATGGCTTGCATGCAGGCCTCGGCGAACTCCATGTTCACCCGGTCGTGCCAGAGGTGATGCAGCAGCTTGGGCATGCGGCGCGTCTCGCCCCGCTCCATGAATTCGAGCAATTCCGGGTGGGCCTTCTCGCCACCCCGCCAGATGCGCAGCTTCGACTGCTCACCCGAATAGGAGCAGGGGCGATCCAGATACTCCTGGGAGATGAAGTACTTGAACGCCGGCAGCGGGTTGAGGAACACCCGCTCGGCGATGTACAGCAGATCACGCCAATAGAAGTCCATCGGCACGGCGTAGGCCTTGTAGATGCCGATGATCTGCTGGAGGTTTTCGGGGGTGTCGGGCAGCATCGAGCCGCCCGCCTCCAGCCGATGGATCACCTCGGCGTAGCGGTGGGTGGAGGGGGGAATCAGGGGAGCCTTGACACGCTCCGGGGCAATGCTGGTGGTCATGCGGGGAGCTGCGAGGGGGCGAGAGAGGCGGCGGAGGCAATCACGGTGACGGCCTCACTGGAGCGCAGGGCCAGGGGGGCCGTGGCGGTTTCACTCAGGCCGGTGAGCAGGGTGGGCCAGATGCCACCCACCAGCACCAGGGCGGTGAGCACCAGGGCCGGAGCCCGCTCAACCCAGCTGGTGCTGGCCCAGTTGGCCTTGGCGTTATCGAGCCGGCCAAAGCCCACCCGGTTGAACAGGCGCACGGCATACACGGCGGTGAAGCCGGAGGAGAGCAGGCACACCAGGGTGGGGATGGGGTAGGCCACCCAGCTGCCTTCAAACACCAGCAGCTCCGCCACGAAGCCGGCCTGCCCCGGCACACCGGCGGCCGCCATCAGGGCCAGCAGCATCAGACCCATGGTGAACGGCAACCCCCGCTGCGCATTCAGCAGACCCGACAGCTCCGGAATCTGAGCCGTGCCGGTTTTGGTTTCCACCAGGCCCACCAGGCAGAACAGCAGGGCGATGATCAAGCCATGGGCCAGGATCTGGGCCATCACCCCCTGCAGGCTCAGGGGTGTGGCCGCCGCCAGGGCCAGCAGCAGAAAGCCCATGTGCCCCAGGGAGCTGTAGGCCACCAGACGCCGCATGTCGAGCTGGGCGATGGCGTTGAGGGCGCCATAGATGGCCGTCACCGCACCGATGGCGGCGATCCAGGCCGACCCATCGCTCCAGGCGTCGGGCAGAAAACCGATGCCAAAGCGCAACAGGCCATAGGCCCCCAACTTCGACACCGCACCGCTGAGCAGCATCGCCACCGGCGTGGGGGCCTGGCTGTAGGTGAGGGGCTGCCAACCGTGCAGCGGCACCATCGGCAGCTTCAGGCCGAAGGCCAGCAACACCAGCGCCAGCAGGATGCGCTGCTGATCCGGTGGGATCCGGTGGCTGGCCAGGGCCGCGAAGCTGAAATCGAGCCCGCCGGGGTTGAGCCAGCCGAAGGCCAGCACCGCCGTGAGCAGGGCGATGCCCGACACGGCCCCATAGATCAGAAAGCGGATGGCGGCCCCGGCCCGGCGCTCGCCGCCCCAGATGGCCACCAGCAGGGTGGTGGGAATCAGGATCAGCTCATAGGCCAGCACAAACAGCAGGGCGTTGCGGGCCAGAAATGCCCCCATCAGCCCCACATTGGTGGCCAGCAGCAGTCCATAGAAGAGACGCGCCCGCTGCTGCTCGAGGGGGGTGGCCAGCACCGCCATGGCGGTGATCAGCGCCGCCAGCAGCACCAACGGCAGGCTGAGGCCATCCATCCCGAGATCGAGCCGCAGCCCCAGCTTCGGCAGCCAGCTCAGGGAGACATCCGCGGGGGGCAGGCGCCAGGCCACCACAGCGGTGGCCAACTGGGCCAGGCTTGCGGCCAGGGCCGTGCGGCGCACCCAGGGGCTCGCCACCGGCAACAGCTGCAGCCCGCAGGCGGCCAGCAGAGGAATCAGAAACAGCAACAGCAGGGTCATGGGGTCCTCCGGATCAACGGGCCAGCAGCCAGGCCGACATCACCAGCACCCCCAGCACCAGTGACAGGGCGTAGGCCTGGGAATTGCCACTGGTGGTGAGGCTCAGCTGGCGGGCGCCGGCCATGGCGGCACCGCCGGTGCCGCTGCTGAAGCCATCCACCAGGGCCCTGTCGCTCCAGGCGCTGAAACGGGCCAGGCCCACCACAAACGCCACCACGGTGCGGTGATAAAAGGCCTCGGTGTGCATGTCCTCCGCCAGCCAGTGCTGGATGCCTCCCAGGCCGGAGGGCAGTTCCGCCAGCGGGTGGGGCCGCAGATAGAACCAAAGCGAGCTGCCGGCCCCCAGCAGGGTGGAGGCCACCAGGGGCCAGCCCAGGGGGCCCCAGCCCGGGAGGGGGCTCAGTTGATACACCCCGAGATGCACCAGCAACTGGGGGATGTGCAGCACCAGGCCCGTGAGCACCATCGTGGGCAGCACCATCAGCCACAGCACCTCCGGGGAGCGCACCGTGAACGGCTTGGGCACGCCGCCCCAGATCAGGCCGAACACCCGCATCATCGAGGCGCAGAGCAGGGTGTTGGTGATCAGCACCAACCCGCCCAGCAGCACCGGAGCCTTGCTGGCCACGGCCAGCTCCAGCAACTCCCGCAGGGCGGCGAAACCGCCGAAGGGGGGCAGGGCCATCAGGCCGAAGGCCCCCGCCAGAAACGCCATGCCGATCAGCGGCCGGCGGCTCCACAGGCCCCCCAGTTGGGTGAGGTCCTGGGAGACATTGCTGATCACGATCGCCCCCACCGCCATCAGCATCAGGCCCATCGGCAGGGGGTAGACGAGCAGCAGGTGATCGGCCACCTCGATGCCGCCGAGGCCCACCGCCACGAACAGCAGCCCCAGCCAGCTGCTCACCAGGAAGCTCATGGCCCGCTTCACATCGATCTGCCCGAGGGCGATCAGGGCCGCCACCAGGGCGGTGGTGCCGCCCACCACCACCAGCACCCCCTGCACCAGGGGGCTCAGCGCAATCAGGGGCTCGAGCCGCAGCAGCACCCAGGCGCCCCCCAGCACCACCACGGAGTTGCGCAGCACCGTGGAGGGCAGCGGGCTCTCCATGGCCTCATCCAGCCACAGGTGCAGGGGGATCTGGGCGCACTTGCCCATGGGGCCGGCGATCAGGGCCAGCAGAATCAGCTGGAAACCAGCGGGCAGGGGCTGGCCGTTGTTGGTGAGGTCGGCGGCCCAGCCCTGCAGGCCATGGAAATTCCAGGTGCCGGTGAGCGGCAGCAGGGCGATCACCCCCGCCAGCAGCACGATGTCGCCGATCCGCTTGGTGAGGAAGGCATCCCGCGCCCCCTTCACCACCAGCGACTGGTTGTACCAGGTGCCCACGATCACGTAGGTGCCCACGGTGAGCAGCTCCAGCAGCACGTAGCTGAAGAACACCGAATCGGTGAGCACCAGGCCGCAGAGGCCCGCCTCAAAGAAGCTCAGGCCACCGAAGAAACGGGGCCAGCCCCAGTCCATCTCCAGGTAGCCGATCGAATAGATCTGCACCAGCACGTGCAGGCCGGTGATCACCGTCATGGCGATCAGGGCGGGCTCGCTCACCAGGCCGTCAAAGCCGATGCGCAGACCGGCGGTGTTGATCCAGGTCCAGCCGAAGCTGGGGGGCGCGTAGATGGCCGAGGCTCCGGCCGCGGAGTTGTTGTGCAGGCTGATCAGGGCCAGCAGGCTGTGGGCGAAGGCCACAGACACCATCAGCAGGTTGATGTAGCCCGACGGCCGGGGGCCGCTGCGCTTGATCAACCCCGGCGACCACAGCAGGCTGAAGGCCGATCCCACCAGGGGATACAGGGGCACCAGCCAGGCCGTTCCAAGCCAGGACACGGAGTGTGCTCGCGAAGTGAGGCGAACGGTAGAAACCGCCGATGGCCGTTGGGGTGAACGGCCAAAGCTGTTGCTCATGGCTGCGGCAAGCGCTGCTGATCAGTGCCCCGCCGCGGCCGGTGGCCCCTCAGCCCGGCAGGTGAAAACTCACCTGGGTGAACACGCGGTTGCGATGGGCATCCAGGGCCCGCCGCAAATTCACACCCCGCTGGTTGAGCAGCACCCCATCGAAGCGATAGCGGGGGATCGCCATCGGCATCACGATCGTGAACTGCTGATCGGGTTGGCTTCGCTCCTCGCGTTCCACAAAGGCCACGAAGGGATCAATCAGGGAGGCAAAGGGGCTCTCCAGCAGTTGCAGCTCCAACCCCGGCGCATCGGCGGTGCTCTGATGCCAGAGCTCACGAATCCGGCGGGGGTCATCCCGCTCGGAGCACACCCACACCCCCACCACCCGATCCGAGATGCTGCAGGCGTAGCGCAGCGCCTCCAAGCTCGGCCGCGTCCACGAGGCCAGCCACACCAGGCTGATGTTGGCCAAGGGCTCCTGCCGTTGGGGCAACACCAACCGCCGATCGTCCTCCGGTTGCAGGCTGATGGCGGCGGTCACCTGCCGGTAACGCCGCCGCACCTGGCCCAGCAGCAGCACCAACACCGGTACGGCCACCACCACGGTCCAGGCGCCCTCCTCAAATTTGCTGATCACAATCACCACCAGCACCACGCTGGTGGTGAAGGCCCCCAGGGCATTCATCAGCAGATGCCCCCCCCAGGCGGCGCTGCGACTCCGCCACCAATGCACCACCATCCCCGCCTGGGAGAGGGTGAAGGCGGTGAACACCCCCAGGGCATAGAGATTCACCGCCACGGTGGTGTCACCGCGACAGACCAAGATCACCCCGGCCGCCATGGCGAGCAGCACCAGGATCCCGTTCTGGAACACCAGGCGGTCGCCGATCCAGGCCATCTGACGGGGCAGAAAGCTGTCCTCGGCGAGCATCGCGGAGAGCCGCGGGAAATCGGCAAAGGCGGTGTTCGCCGCCAAGGCCAGGATCAGCAGGGTGAACAGCTGCAGGGCCCAGAACAGGGGGCTGCCCGCCCCGAACACCCGCATGCCGATCTGGGCCAGCACGGTGCGATCGGGGTGGGGGGCCACGCCGTAGAGGAAGCCCAGGCCGCTCACCGTGATGAACAGCACGGCCAACATCAGGCCCATCAGCACCAACGTGCGGCGGGCCCGCGGCGCCGCCGGCGCCCGGAACACCTTCACGCCGTTGGCGATGGCCTCGATGCCCGTCATGGCGGAGCAACCGGAACTGAAGGCCCGCAGGATCAGGAACAGCCCCAGGGGCTCTACCGCCGCCACCAACGGCGGTGGGTCCGGCTGGAAACCGTGCACCCGGACCAGATTCCAGAGCCCGCAAATCCCCAGCAGCGCCAGCATGGCCACAAAGCCATAGGTGGGCAGTGCAAAGGCGCGGCCCGCCTCCTTTAACCCCCGCAGATTCACCCAGCCCACCAGCGCCAGCAACAGCAGGGCCAAGGAGGTTTCATGGGGCAGCAGGGCGGGCCACAACGACGACAGCGCCTGGGTGCCCGCCATCAGGCTCACCGCCGCGGTGAGCACGTAATCCACCAACAGCGAAGCCGCCGCCACCAGGCTGGCCACAACCCCCAGGTTTTCCCGCGCCACCACATAGGAGCCCCCACCCTGGGGGTAGGCCTCGATGGTCTGGCGGTAGGAGAGCACGACGATGCCGATCAACACCACGATCGCCGCGGTGATCGGCAACGACAGCTCCAGGGCCCGGCTGCCCGCCAGCAGCAACACCCCCAGGGCCGCCTCGGTGGCATAGGCCACTGAGGAGAGGGCGTCAGAGCTGAGGATTGGCAGGGCGAAGACGCCCGTGAGCGTCTCGCTCTCCGCCGCACTGCGGGGCAGGGGTTGCCCCAGCAGCCGACGGGTCAACGCTTGCAACACCGCAAAAGACCGTTCCATCCCAGGAATAGCGGCGCAGCACCTTGCTGTCCGCACCCCACCGGTGCCATGACAGAGGCAACGCAACGGGGGAGGTCCCGTGCGCTCCACCCTCAACGCTCTGCTCCAGCAGCTGGTGCAACGCGGCTGGCCCAAGCTGGATCTGCAGCGCGGGGTGCCGCGGCCACCCCCCACCGGCCCCTGGTGGAGCATCGACCTGGGCAGCCCCGAGGGGGGGCAGGTGACCACCGTGACCCTGCACCCCTGGCAGCAGGGGCTGCTGGAGTTCACGATCACAGTGCTCGCCGACGGCGAAGACCAGATCCAATCCTTTGAATTGGAGTGCAACGCCATGCCGATCCCGGTGGCGTTGATCAACTGGTGGGGCGGGCTGGATGCCGCCCTCACCCAGGCCGGATGGCTACGGGATCAACTGATCACCGGCTGGGACCGGGAAATCAGCCTGGGTGGTGAATTGCCCTAGCCGAACCGGCGACGGCCATCGTTGAAGCCGCCGAAGCTGGCCACCTCGCCGGCGCGCTCGGCGCCGCCCTCAGCGCGGGAGAGCTTCCACACATTGCGGTTCACCCGGCGGGCCCGCAGGCCGCCCCGCTCCACCCGGGCGGAACCGGGGCGCGCACCCATCAGATAGGTGACCTCCGCCGTGCTCAGGGGGGCACCGGTGTTGAGGGCCAGCTCGGTGAGCTCCAGCCGCTGGCGCAGGGCACCCACATCGCAGCTGCCGCCGTCTTCGGCCTCGCTCCACATCCAGGGCAGCTCACCATTGGCGGCCATCTTCTGCATCAGCCCCATGCCCACCAGGGCCAGGGCCTGCTCCGGCTTGAGATTGGCCTCATCCGCCGCGCTGCCGGCGGTTTTGGTGGAAGCCGAAGAAGCGGTGGAAGCGGTGCGCTTGGCGGCCACGGGCGATGCTGCGGAGGATGGCCGGACCGTACCGGCCCGTCAACTGCGCCGCAACCAGTCCGGGGCCCGCCCGAACCAATCCCCCAGGTCGCCGGGATCCTCGGAATCGGGCCGGAACGGCGGCTGCGGATCCACCGGCCCCAGGTCGAGCTGCGCCATCAGCCGCTCCAGCCCATCACCACAGGCCGCCTGCTGCTCGCGGCGGGCCTGATGCAGCCAGCCGGCCACCATGTGGTTGCGATCGGCGAACTTCTGCACGTAAATGCGCTCCTCCAGCGACACGGCGGCGTCGCTGCGGATGCGCTCCAGGATTTCTTGCAGGCGGATGCGGGTGGCGTGCGTGAGCATCGGATCAGGCCGGCGGTGGGCCCGTGATAGCCGCGGCGGGCGGCGCAGCTGTGTCCATGGGCACGGTTGAGGTCCGCCGGTCAGGATCCGACCACGCCAGGGGCCGCCGGAGGCCACCGGAGCAGAGCGGTAAGATCGCCGCGCTCCAACCGGTGTGCGCATCCCGCAACCGAACGGCCCCCTGGAGCGCTTCTTCTCTTTGCCCGCAAGCAACCCCAGGCGACGCACCACAGCGGTGCAGATCACGGGCACCGACCTGGGGTTCAGCGGCAGTGGCACGCCCCTGGATGAGCTGCACCCCTCAGCCGCCAGCTGCGTGATCACCACCGACAGCGAAGCCCGGCTGGTGAGCCAAGCCAGCGCGGTGGAATCGATCGAACTGCGCACCTACGTGTTCCTCGATTCGCTGCAGCCCCAGCTGGCGGCCTATATGGGAACCGTGAGCCAGGGCTTCCTGCCGATCCCGGGCGACGCCTGCCTGTGGCTGGAGGTGTCCCCCGGCATGGCGGTGCACCGCGTCACCGACATCTCCCTCAAGGCCAGCACCGTGCGCCTGGGGCAGATGGTGGTGGAGCGGGCCTTCGGCTCCCTGGCGCTCTACCACCGCGACCAGAGCAATGTGCTCCACTCCGGCGATGTGGTGCTGGAGGCCATCGGCAGCAGCGTTGAGAAGCGCACCCGCTGCAGCGTCACCTGGACGGAGATCATCCGCGCCATCACCCCGGACCACGCGGTGCTGATCAACCGCCAGAACCGCCGCGGCTCGATGATTCAGGCCGGCATGAGCATGTACATCCTGGAAACCGAGCCCGCCGGCTATGTGCTGCTGGCCGCCAATGAAGCCGAAAAAGCCAGCAACATCACCGTGGTGGATGTGAAAGCCGTGGGGGCCTTCGGCCGCCTCACCCTCGCGGGTTGGGAGGGGGATGTGGAGGAGGCCGCCGCCGCCGCCATGCGCTCGGTGGAGCAGATCAACCGCCGCGCCCAATCCTGAGCAGCCGCTTGAGTTCCGGCGCCAGGGCCCGGGCCGCTTTCCCCCGGGAGCCCAGCTTGAAGCGCAGGTGCGCCGGCATCTGGGCATAGGTCATGCCGGCTTCACGCACCCAGAACAGGGGGTCGTAGCCACCCCCCTGGCCCTCCGGGGCCAGCAGGATCTCGCCGCGGCAGATGCCCTGGGCCTCCAGCACCGCCTCCCCCGCGGGGTTGGCCAACACCATGGCGCTGTTGAAGCTGGCGCTGCGGTAGGGGCGATCCCCAAGCTCCCGCAGCAGCCGGGCGATCCTCTCCTGATCCGTGGCGGCATAGCGCGCTGAGTAGAGCCCCGGCGCGCCACCCAGGGCATCCACCTCCAGGCCCGAATCGTCCGCCAGGGCCCACTGGCCCGTGAGCTGGGCCACGGCGGTGGCCTTGAGGCGGGCGTTCTCCAGGTAGGTGGAGCCGGTTTCCTCGATCTCCACCCCCTCCGGCTGGCGGCGCACCTCCAATCCCACGGCATCGAGCATCGCCGTGAGTTCCGCCACCTTGTGGGCATTGCCGCTGGCGATCACCAGCACCGGCGGCTCCGGGGAACGGCCGTAGGCGCCGTAGGGGCTGACGCGCTCCTCCAACCGGGCCGGCTCCGCCGCAGGGGGCCCCATTGTGCCGTTTGGCGGTGTTGAGAGGGTGTGAGGCAGGTTGGGTTGAACATTCCACCCCCCGAACAAGTCCAGGGGCTCCTGCCTCGCGCAAAACCGTAGGGAGGGCATCCAGGGGCGGCAAGCCCGTGCGGCGAGATGTGTGCGGCCGGCAACAGATGTGCGCCTTAGGCCTAGCTTGAAATCGCGGAACAGCCCCAGCAGGAATGGATACCAGTCTGGTTCTGCAGAACCTGCTCACCCCTCCGGTTCTGTTCTTCTTCCTGGGGGTGATTGCAGTGCTGGTGCGCTCGGATCTGGAGATCCCGGCCCCCCTGCCCAAGCTCTTTTCCCTCTATCTCTTGCTCGCCATCGGCTTCAAGGGGGGCCTGGAGCTGCAGCACAGCGGCATCAGTGGCCCGGTGCTGCCCACCATCGCCGCGGCGGTGCTGATGTCGCTGGCGGTGCCCCTCTACAGCTTTCTGGTGCTGAGGCTGAAGCTGGATGGCTTCAACGCCGCCGCCATCGCCGCCACCTACGGCTCCATCAGCGCCGTCACCTTCATCACCGCCGAGAGCTTCCTGGAAACCCAGAATCTCCCCCACGACGGCTTCATGGTGGCGGCCCTGGCGCTGATGGAATCGCCGGCGATCATCGTGGGCCTGCTGCTGGTGAAGCTGGCCAGCACCCAGCAACGGCCCGACAACGGCCGCATGCGCTGGGGGGCGGTGCTGCACGAAGCCTTGCTCAATGGCTCGGTGTATCTGCTGGTGGGGAGCTTGCTGATCGGCTACCTCTCCGCGGCCAATAGCCCCCAGAGCGTGGAGAAGATGCTGCCCTTCACCGACAAGCTCTTCTACGGCTCCCTCAGCTTCTTCCTGCTGGACATGGGCATCGTGGCCGCCCAGCGGCTCGCCGACCTGCGCCGCGCCGGCAGCTTCCTGATCGGCTTCTCCGTGCTGATGCCCCTGTTCAACGCCGTGGTGGGGGCCCTGATCGCCCGGGGGCTGGGGCTGGAGGCCGGCAATGCCCTGCTGTTTGTGGTGCTGTGTGCCAGCGCCTCCTACATCGCCGTGCCCGCCGCCATGCGCATGACCGTGCCGGAGGCCAACCCCAGCTACTACATCTCCACAGCCCTGGGGCTCACCTTCCCCTTCAACATCATTGTGGGAATTCCGCTCTACATGGCGCTGGTGAACAAACTGGTGGTGTCCGCCGGTTGATGGGATGAAACGCCTCGATCTGATCATCAGCGAGCGGGAACTGGATTCCGTGCTCAAGGCCATCGATGCGGCCGGATCCCCCGGATACACGGTGATGAAACACGTGACCGGCAAGGGGCCCCATGGGTCGGTGTCGGAGGCGATGGACTTCAGCGGCCTCGGCGCCAACGCCCACGTGATCGTGTTCTGCCAGCCGGAGATCCTGGAGCGGCTGCGCCAGGGGATCCAACCGCTGCTCGGTTACTACGGTGGCGTGGCGTACGTGTCGGATGCCGAACCCCTGTGAGGGCGGTGGCAACGGCAACGGTTTGGGGCCGGATCGCCGAACCCGGACAACAGGGATCCCAAAGTTTTGTGATGTACTGATCAGCCTGCCTTATCAGTGACAGCGCAGACGGTGATGGCACAAACGCCCCAAATGGCTTGACGGAGGGCTCGCCGCGAGAGCAAGGTTGCAAACGAACATTCCACCCCTCCTCCAGGAGCAGGTAATGGCTAACGAAACCATGGGCATCGCCCTCGGCATGATCGAAACCCGGGGCTTGGTTCCCGCGATTGAAGCGGCTGATGCCATGACCAAGGCCGCCGAAGTGCGCCTGATCGGTCGCGAGTTCGTCGGCGGCGGTTATGTGACCGTGCTGGTGCGCGGCGAAACCGGTGCTGTGAACGCTGCCGTTCGCGCCGGCGCTGATGCTTGCGAGCGCGTGGGCGACGGCCTGGTGGCTGCCCACATCATCGCCCGCCCCCACCGTGAAGTGGAGCCTGCTCTGAACAGCAGCGCCGGCTTCGTTGGTTCGAAGGACTGAGGTCTGAGTCGCGAGCCTGAGGGCCGCGTCCACCTCTAATTCTTTTTCCCTCGACCCATACGGAGACTCTCCATGGCTAAGAAGTACGACGCTGGGGTTAAGGAGTACCGGGACACGTACTGGACTCCTGATTACGTCCCCCTCGACACCGACCTGCTGGCTTGCTTCAAGTGCACCGGCCAGGAAGGTGTGCCCAAGGAAGAAGTGGCAGCCGCTGTGGCCGCTGAATCCTCCACCGGCACCTGGTCCACTGTGTGGTCCGAGCTCCTCACCGACCTCGACTTCTACAAGGGCCGTTGCTACCGCATCGAAGACGTTCCTGGCGACAAGGAATCCTTCTATGCCTTCATCGCCTACCCCCTCGATCTGTTCGAAGAGGGTTCGATCACCAACGTGCTGACCTCCCTGGTCGGCAACGTGTTCGGCTTCAAGGCGCTGCGCCACCTGCGTCTGGAAGACATCCGCTTCCCGATGGCGTTCATCAAGACCTGCATGGGTCCGCCGAACGGCATCCAGGTGGAGCGCGACCGGATGAACAAGTACGGCCGTCCCCTGCTGGGTTGCACCATCAAGCCGAAGCTCGGCCTGAGCGGTAAGAACTACGGCCGGGTGGTGTACGAGTGCCTCCGTGGCGGTCTCGACTTCACCAAGGACGACGAGAACATCAACTCGCAGCCCTTCCAGCGCTGGCAGAACCGTTTCGAGTTCGTGGCCGAAGCTGTGAAAGCGGCTGAGCAGGAAACCGGCGAGCGCAAGGGTCACTACCTCAATTGCACCGCCGCAACCCCTGAGGAGATGTACGAGCGGGCCGAGTTCGCCAAGGAACTCGGGCAGCCGATCATCATGCACGACTACATCACCGGTGGCTTCACCGCCAACACCGGTCTGGCGAAGTGGTGCCGCAAGAACGGCATGCTGCTCCACATTCACCGCGCCATGCACGCGGTGATCGACCGTCACCCCAAGCACGGCATTCACTTCCGTGTGCTGGCCAAGTGCCTGCGTCTCTCCGGTGGTGACCAGCTCCACACCGGCACCGTGGTGGGCAAGCTGGAGGGCGACCGCCAGTCGACCCTCGGCTACATCGACCAGCTGCGTGAATCCTTCGTTCCCGAAGATCGCAGCCGCGGCAACTTCTTCGATCAGGACTGGGGTTCCATGGGCGGCGTGTTCGCCGTGGCCTCCGGCGGTATCCACGTCTGGCACATGCCGGCCCTGGTGAGCATCTTCGGCGACGATTCGGTGCTCCAGTTCGGTGGTGGTACCCACGGTCACCCCTGGGGTTCCGCCGCTGGTGCTGCTGCCAACCGTGTGGCCCTCGAGGCCTGCGTCAAGGCACGCAATGCCGGTCGCGAAATCGAGCGCGAAGGCCGCGACATCCTCCTGGAAGCCGCGAAGCACAGCCCCGAGCTGGCCATCGCCCTCGAGACCTGGAAGGAGATCAAGTTCGAGTTCGACACCGTCGACAAGCTCGACGTCAACTGATCGTCGATTGAGTCATCGACGAACGCGATCCATGGGATGCCTCAGGCATCCCTGATCGGGTTCATTCAATCCATCCACCTCAAGGAACCCCATGCCTTTCAAGAGCACCGTGGGTGACTACCAAACAGTCGCCACCCTGGAGACCTTCGGCTTCCTCCCGCCGATGACCCAGGACGAGATCTACGACCAGATCGCCTACATCATTGCCCAGGGTTGGAGCCCGCTCGTTGAGCACGTGCACCCCAGCCGTTCCATGGCCACCTATTGGTCCTATTGGAAGCTGCCCTTCTTCGGCGAGAAGGACCTGAGCGTGATCGTGAACGAGCTCGAAGCTTGTCACCGTGCCTACCCCGACCACCACGTGCGTCTGGTGGGTTACGACGCCTACACCCAGAGCCAGGGCTCCTGCTTCGTGGTGTTCGAAGGCCGCTGATTTCAGCGCCTTCTTTTAAAACCACAGAGCGCAATGTGGTCCCGACTTGATCGGGACCACACCCTCTCTTATCTGCCGAACGTGATCCTTCACCCGATCACCATCGGCAACCCCCAGAACTTCAATCGTCGGGCGGACATGGCCACACAATCGAGTCGCGAAGCAGCCCTGGAGCGCCGTAAGGCTCTCGCCGATGGCGGGAAAAAGGCTGCTGGCCGCTACAGCAACAATTCCGGTCGTGTGCGCAACGCAGCCGACGCCCGACCCACCCGCACCAATACCCCGGTGGCCACCGCCGCTGAGGTGCGCGAGGCCGTAGCCAGTGAGCCGGCCCCCCGCGCCAGCCGCACGGCCAACCGCAGTCTGAGTGCCCCCAGCTCCACCCCCCGCAGCGGCAACGCCCGCAAGGTGAGCAACCCCAGCCGTGATCTGGTGCTCGCCCGCCGCGAAGCCCTCTCCCGCGGGGGCAAACGCGCCAGCACCTCGAAAGACCGCACCCGCACCGACCTGGGTGTGACCACCGCAGCGGCCGTCGCCCCCGCCGCCAGCTCCGCCCCAGCTGCGGCGGTTGAGAAGCCCCGCCAGAGTGACGACAGGCCCAGCCGTGACGCCGGCGCCACCCTGTCGCTGAGCAGCCGCGCCGGCGGCAGCAGCAACGCCGCCAGCCGCGCCACCACCCGCAAAGCCAGCTCCCAGCACAACCCCAGCCGGGCCCTCGTGCTCGCTCGCCGCGAAGCCCTGAGCAAGCGCGGTAAGTCCGCCAGCACCGGCTCTAAGAGCGGCGCCGCCGCGGTGGCCCGCCAGATCAACCCCGACCTCAACGGCCGCGACCTGGCCCAAAAGGTGCGCGAACTGAAGAGCAAGAGCGGCGCCGCCGGCGGCAGCCGCAGCGGTGGCACCCGCCCCAGCGGCCCCAACCGCCACGGCTCCAAGCAAGCCGCCGCCGCCGATGCCGCCTGGAAGGTGGGCATCAGCGAAACCCTCTCCGGCCAGACCGTCACCGGCACCCAGGCCAACCGCTCGGTGAAGACCACCGGCAATGAGGCCGCCACCTGCCGCACCATCACCGGCACCGAATACCTCGGCGCCGAGGTGTTCCAGACCTTCTGCGGCAACCAGCCCGCCGCCCCGATCCAGCCCGCCAAGGTGCGCGTCACCGCCACCAGCCACGGCAACCGGGTTACCGGCAATGAGGTGGGCCGCAGCGAGAAGGTCACCGGCGATGAGCCCGGCACCTGCAAGGCCGTCACCGGCACCGAATACATCTCCGCCAACCAATCCGCCGCCTACTGCGGCAGCACCACCCCCGCCGTGCGCAAGGTGGGCCGCAGCCAGACCCTGGGCGGCCAGCCCGTGAGCGGCGTGCTGGTGGGCCGCAGCGAGAAGGTCACCGGCGATGAGCCCGGCTCCGGCCGCCAGCTCACCGGCGACCAATACCTGGGCGCCGAAGCCGCCGCCCCCGGCCGCGCCCCCACCAAGGTGAGCAGCCTCAACACCCTGCGCGGCACCGGTGTCACCGGCACCGCCGTGGGCCGCAGCCAGCAGGTCACCGGCGATGAGCCTGGCAGCTGCCGCAACATCACTGGCGACGAGTACATCGGCAGCCAGCAGTTCGAAGGCTTCTGCGGCACTCGCCCCGCCCCCGAGGCCGCCAAGGTGGGTTTCAGCATCACCAACCGCAACCAGGTGGTGAGCGGCACCCGCACCGGCCGCAGCGAGAAGGTCACCGGCGATGAGCCCGGCACCTGCAAGGTGGTCACCGGCACCCCCTACGCCGGCCTCGAGCAACCCGGCGATTTCTGCAACACCAAGGCCGTGCGGGCCACCCGCGAGCGCACCCCCGTGCGCAACGCCAACCGCATGACCGGCATCCAGCCCGGCATCGGCGGCGTGATGACCGGCGCCGAGCGTGGCGCCTGTGAGGACGTCACCGGCACCCCCTACGTGGGCGCCGACCAGCAGGCCAGCGCCTGCGGCACCGCCCCCAGCCGCGACGCCGATTTCCCCCAGCCCCTGAACGCCGCCGCCTGGCAGCAGTTCAGCGTGCAATCCCCCGCCCGCGCCGCCCAGGTGCAACGGGAAACCACCGGTGGCGTCACCGGCAGCACTTACGAGCAGGGTGGCCGCATCACCGGCCCGTTCGACATGGCCACCGGCAAAATCACCGGCACCGAGCAGTTCCGCTTCGATCGCCGCCCCGCCGCCACCCCGGCCCCGGTGAGCATGGATGAGGATCAGCGCCCCGTCTCCCGCGTCACCGGCGAGGGCAACGGCTCCCGCATCACCGGCGACGACTGGGACCGCGGTGACCGCGTGACCGGCACCGAGGGCAGCTCCGCCCGCCGCCGCAACCCCACCCGCGTGGGCCCCATGGGCGCCATGCCCGGTTTCCAGCGCAAGCGCAATGAGGAAATCCCAGCGCCGAACACCAAAATCACCGGCTCCAGCGGTAGCACCGACCAGGGTTCCCTGATCACGGTGTCCGGTGGGGCCCGCGGCTGAGGCCCTCACGCATGCGTCGACGTCCCGCCTATCTGGAGCGGCCCCTGGCCCCAACGGCACCGCGACGTCGACCCGCTGCGGAGCAAGCCGCTGCTGAGCAGCCCACGGCCAATCCCCTGACACCAGCTCCCCTCAATCCGGTGTCAGGCCTTTCCAAGCGGGTGCGCCCGGTGGCCTCACCGGTGGTGCTGCGCCCGGCCGGCCACCGCGGCGGCGCCGGCCTGCACCCCCTCAGCAACGGCCAGGCGAATGCGGCCCTGCGGGCCTACGAGCAACGCACCCTCGGCGCCTTCGACCGCATCGTGCCGGTGCTCAAACGGCTTTCAGCCCTGCAGCACGAGGGCAACTTCGTGGCCGAAGCCCAGCGCCTAGCGGAGGCGGAGCTGGGCCATCCCCTGCCCCAGCCGGTGCTGGAGCAGGCCTGGACCAGCCAGCTGGACATGCGCACCCTGTTCGCCTGGTGCGTGTTCGAGGCCTACGAGCAGACCAGCCTCACCTTCTACAACGATGATCCCCTGGCGGGTCAGGCCGGCAGCCCCGACGCCGAGGCCTTCGACGCCTTCCTGCTCGACTGTGGCTTCCACCTGCTGGACATCACCCCCTGCGCCGACGGCCGCCTGGCCCACGCCATCGCCTACGCCCTGCGGTTGCCGTTCAGCTCCGTGCGCCGCCGCTCCCATGCCGGCGCCATGTTCGACGTGGAGAACACGGTGGACCGCTGGGTGAAAACCGAGCACCGCCGCTACCGCGAGGGGCTGCCCAACCCCGCCCACAGCGACACCCGCTACCTCAAGGTGGTGGTGTATCACTTCAGCTCCAAGGACCCCTGCCACGAGGGCTGCGCCGCCCACGGCAGCGACGACAAGGCCGCCGCCGCCCAGGGCCTGCAGCGCCTCAAGGATTTCCAGCAGGCGGTGGAGAACAGCTTCTGCTGCGGCGCTTCGGTGGACCTGCTGCTGATCGGCATGGACACCGACACCGACGCCATCCGCGTGCACGTGCCCGGCGCTGACGGCAGCACCGATCTCGACACCTGGCTCGACGCCCGCGACGTCTACGAGGCCACCCGCTCCCTCCCCGCCGACCAGGCCCGCCAGCGCCTCACCGAGCTGGTGCAAGGGACCGCCGCCGCCGCCCCCGATGCGGGCATGGTGCGGCTCGTGGCACGCCTGCTGGAGCACAACCTCTCCCAGATCGACTACGTGCGCCAGTACCACGGCGGCAGCTACAGCGATTTCGGCCACGCCGAGCGCTTCATTGGCGTGGGCATCGGCTTCAAGGAGGTGCACCTGCGCAACCTCACCTACTTCGCCTACATGGACACGGTGGAGGAAGGGGCCCCCGACCTTGACGTGGGGGTGAAGATCTTCAGCGGCCTCAATGTGTCGCGCGGGCTGCCGATCCCGGTGGTGCTGCGCTTCGACTACCACGGTGCGGTGCCCGGGGCCCGCGAGCGGGCCATCGCCCACTGCGGGCGCGTCAAGGCCGCCATCGAGGCGCGCTACAGCGACCTCTGCCAGCAGGGGCTGTTGCACACCCTGCTCACCGTGCGGGATCGCGACCGGCATGTCCCGGCCGAGACCGTAAGTTCCTCAATCACGTTCAACACCGGAGGCGGGCACTGAGATGTTGATCTGCAAAGTGCTGAAACCGCTGGTTTCCACCAACCGCATCGCTGATTTCCAGCACAAGCACCTGCAGGTGGTGCTCGATGGCAGCACCCAGAAGGTGGCGGTGGATGCCGTGGGCGCCATCCCGGGGGATTGGGTGATCTGCGTGGGCAGCTCCGCCGCCCGCGAGGCCGCCGGCAGCAAGTCGTACCCCAGCGATCTCACCATCGTGGGGATCATCGACCACTGGGATCCCGACGCCGCCAAGGAGATGGCCGCTGGAAATCCCACAGCCAACCCAGCCAAACCCCCGGGGGGTGCCGGCTGATGGAAATCATGCAGGTGATGGGCTCGCTGGTGTGCACCAACCGGGTGCCGGGCTTCGCCCACCAAAACCTGCGGGTGCTGCGCACCCCCAAGGGCAAGCTCAACGTGGCCTGTGACCCGGTGGGCGCCTCCCCAGGCAACTGGGTGTTCACCGCCAGCGGCTCCGCCGCCCGCTTTGCCACCGGCAACGGCGACCTGCTCACCGATCTGACGATCGGCGGCATCATCGACCACTGGTCGCCGGACGGATAAGGGGCTTCCCCCCGCTTCCGTTCCTCCGCGATCACCTCCGGGCTCCGCCCCTCTCCGCCATGGCCACCCCCAAACCCCAAGCCAGCAGCAGCGCCGCCAAGCCGGTCACCCCGGTGACCGCCATCCCCGCTGCCGCCGCCAAACCCGCCAGCGCGCCGGCCCCCGCCGCCGCACCGGCACCGGCCGTGACGGTGACCGCCCGCACCGTGGCATCGAAAGCCGTGGCCGCCAAGGCCGCTCCGGCCCGCAGGGCCGCCGCAGCCAAGCCCACCGCCACCAAAACCGCCGCCTCCACCAGTGCCCGCAAGGCCGCTGGCGGTGGCATCGGCGGTGGCGGTGGTGCCACCCGTCCCCCCTCATCCCGTAGCACGTCCCCCATGGCTTCCTCCGTACAAGGCATCGCCCTCGGCATGATCGAAACCCGCGGTCTGGTGCCCGCCATTGAGGCTGCCGACGCCATGACCAAGGCCGCCGAAGTGTCGCTGGTGGCCCGCGAATTCGTGGGTGGTGGCTACGTGACCGTGCTGGTGCGCGGTGAAACCGGCGCCGTGAACGCCGCCGTGCGCGCCGGCGCCGACGCCTGTGAGCGCGTGGGCGACGGCCTGGTGGCGGCCCACATCATTGCCCGCCCCCACAGCGAAGTGGAGCCCGTGCTGGCCGGCACCCAGACCCGCCGCGCCTGATGACCATGGACGCCGTTCATCCGCGCGTCCTGGGCTATCTGGGCCGCGCCCTGAGCCTGGAGCTCACCGCCGTTCAGCAGTACATGACCCAGGCGTCCCTGGTGGACCTCTGGGGTGATCAGGCCTCCGCCGACCGCTTCCGCAGCGAAACGGTGGAGGAACTGCAGCACGCCGAACGGATCGTGCAGCGGATGCTGTCGCTGGGGGTGGCGCCCGCCGCCTCCCAGCTGCAGCCCTCCACCCACGCCGCCGACCTGGTGGGCCTGCTGGAGCAAAACGCCGAGCTGGAGCAGCAGCTGGTGGACCACTACAGCGAAGCCAGCCGCTTCTGCACCCTGATCAACGACCGTGACAACGGGGCGTTTTTCAAGGCCCTGCTGGAGGACGAGCAACACCACAGCCGCGACCTGGAGGCCTGGCTCACCGAACTGGGGGGCCGCCGCAACCGCGGCTACCAGCGTTACGGCGGCCGCGCCAGCTTCTAGGACGCGGCCAGATCACAGTCGGCAGGAAACCTTGTCGTGACAAGGCTCCCGCTGCTTAGAGTCCCAACCTCTGCGGCCCATCCTTCGGTACCCCTTTGAGCGCCGCCCTCCCACTTCCGCTGCAGCTGATCTGGCTGGTGCCGGTCTACGGCTTCAGCGGCATGCTGCTGTCGCTGCCCTGGGCCACGGGCTGGATCAAGCGCAACGGCCCCCGCCCCGCCGCCTACCTCAACCTGCTGGTGACGCTGCTGGCGGTGCTGCACGGCAGCCTGGTGATCCGCGAGGTGGTGACCCTCGGCCCCCAGCACCTGGATTTTCCCTGGTTCCAGGCGGCCGACCTCAACCTGCGCATCGGCTTCGACCTCTCACTCACCAACCTGGCGGCCCTGGAGCTGGTGACCACCATGAGCCTGGTGTGCCAGGTGTTCGCCCTGGGCTACCTGGATAAGGAGTGGTCGCTGGCCCGCTTCTACGCCCTGGTGGGCTTCTTCGAGGGGGCCATGAGCGGGGTGGTGCTGAGCAGCAACCTGTTCATGAGCTATTTCCTGCTGGAGATGCTCACCCTCTCCACCTACCTGCTGGTGGGCTTCTGGTACGCCCAACCCCTGGTGGTGACCGCCGCCCGTGACGCCTTCCTCACCAAACGGGTGGGTGATGTGCTGCTGCTGATGGGGGTGGTGGCCCTCTCCGCCTGGGCGGGCTCGATGGAATTCACCGACCTCTACGCCTGGGCGGCCCGGGCCAAGGCGGAGCAGCTGATCAGCCCGCTGGCGGGCACGCTGCTGGGCCTGGGTCTGATCGCGGGCCCCATGGGCAAATGCGCCCAGTTCCCGATGCACCTGTGGCTGGATGAGGCCATGGAGGGGCCCAACCCCGCCTCGATCCTGCGCAACTCGGTGGTGGTCACCTGCGGCGCCATCGTGCTGCTGAAGCTGATGCCGGTGGTGGCCGTCTCCCCCCTGGCCACCACGGTGCTGCTGGCGGTGGGCTCCATCAGCGCCATCGGCGGCGGCCTGGTGGCCGTGGCCCAGGTGGACCTCAAGCGCGCCTTCAGCTACTCCACCACCTCCTACCTGGGGCTGGTGTTCATCGCCATCGCCCTGCAGATGCCGGGCTTGGCGCTGCTGCTGCTGTTTGCCCACGGCCTGGCCCGGGCCCTGCAGTTCATGAGTGTGGGCAGCATCATCGCCACCACCAACTGCCAGGACCTCACCGAACTGGGGGGCCTCGGCACCCGCATGCCCGCCACTTCCCTGTCGTTCCTGGTGGGCAGCGCCGGTCTGGTGGGCCTGGTGCCCCTGGGCTGCTTCTGGTGCTTCGGCCTCGTGATCGACAACCTGCGCCAGCTGGCCCCCGGCTATGCCGCCCTGTTCCTGATCACCAATGCCCTCACGGCGATGAATGTCACCCGGGTGTACCGCTCGGTGTTCCTGGGGCCGGTGCTGCCCAAAACCAAACGCACCCCCGAGGCCAACTGGCTGATGGCCCTGCCGATGGTGAGCCTGTCGGTGATTGTGCTGCTGCTGCCTTGGATCATGCAGCGCATCGATCCGGTGCCGGGCATCGCCTCCTTCCCCCTGCCGGTGGGCCTGGCGGTGGCCGCCAGCGGCCTGGTTGGCGTGCTGATCGGCTCTGTGGTGCAACTGGATCAGTTCTGGTCACGCTCCACCCAGCCCACCCTGCGGGTGCTCCAAGACCTGCTGGCCTACGACTTCTACACCCCGGAGATCTACCGGCGCATCATCGTGATCCCGGTGGCGGGGCTGGCCCGCTTCACCCGCTGGTTCGACATCACCGTGGTGAAGGGCCTGGTGGATGGGGTGGGCCGGCTCTCCCTCACCACCGCCGAGGGCCTCAAGCTGAGCGTGAGCGGCCAACTGCAGAGCTACGTGCTCACCCTGATCGTGGCCATCGTGCTGCTGCTGGGCGGGCTACAGGTGCTGCGGGGGGTGGGCTGAAGCCATGCTGCTCTCCCTGCTGCTGCTGATTCCCTTCCTGGGAACCCTCACCGTGCTGCTCTGGCCCGGTGGCCCCAGCCCCGCACGGCTGCGGCTGATCACCATTGCCATCCTGGTGCTGCAGCTGGGGGTGAGCCTGGCGGTGGCCTCGGCCTTTGATCCCGCCCAGGCGGGCATGCAACTGCAGGAGCACCACGCCTGGGTGCCGGGCATCGGCCTCGACTACGCCCTGGGCATCGACGGCCTGTCGTTGCCGCTGGTGCTGATCAACAGCGGCCTCACCCTGGTGTCGGCGGTGATCACCCGCGACATCGACAAGCGCCCGCGCATCTACTTCGCGATGCTGCTGCTGATCACCGGGGCGGTGAACGGCGCCTTCCTCTCGGAAAACCTGCTGCTGTTCTTCCTCTTCTACGAGCTGGAGCTGATTCCCCTCTGGCTGCTGGTGTCCGTGTGGGGCGGCGTGAACCGCGCCTATGCGGCCACCAAATTCCTGATCTTCACGGCCGTCTCCGGGATGCTGATCCTGGGGGCCTTCCTGGGGCTGGCCCTGCTCACCGGCAGCGTGGATTTCAGCCTCACGCCCGTGCTCAGCGAACGGCTGGCCATGGGCGGCCAGCTGTGGCTGCTGGGGGCCCTGCTGATCGGCTTCGGCATCAAGATCCCGCTGGTGCCGCTGCACAACTGGCTCCCCGATGCCCACACCCAAGCCTCCACGCCGGTGTCGGTGCTGCTGGCTGGGGTGCTGCTCAAGCTGGGCACCTACGGCATGCTGCGTTTCGGGTTGCAGCTCTTCCCGGAGGCCTGGGCCAAGCTGGCGCCGGCCTTAGCCATCTGGGCGGCCATCTCGGTGCTCTACGGCTCTTTAGCGGCCATCGCCCAGACCGACATGAAGCGCATGGTGGCCTACAGCTCCGTGGGCCACATGGGCTATGTGCTGCTGGCCGCCGCCGCCGACACCCCCGTGAGCCTGCTGGGGGCGGTATTCCAGATGGTGAGCCACGGCCTGATTTCGGCGCTGCTGTTCCTGCTGGTGGGCATCGTCTACCGCAAGACCGGCACCCGCGACCTGGAGGTGCTGCGGGGCCTGCTCAACCCCGAGAAGGGCCTGCCCTTCACCGGCTCGCTGATGATCGTGGCGGTGATGGCCAGTGCCGGATTGCCGGGCATGGCGGGCTTCATTTCCGAATTCCTGGTGTTCCGCGGCAGCATCAATGTGTTTCCCCTGGCCACGCTGCTCTCGATGGTGGGCTCCGGCCTGACGGCGGTGTATTTCCTGCTGCTGGTGAACCGCGCTTTCTTCGGCCGCCTGGCGATCACGCCCCCCAGCGGCGATGCCGTGGAGGATGGGCGCCTGGATGTGCAGCTGGCGCCGGTGGCGCCGCGGGAAACCTTCCCCGCCATGGCCCTGGCGGCCGGTGTGGTGCTGCTGGGGCTGGTGCCCAGCAGCCTGGGGCGCATCAGCGAGGTGGCCACCACCGCCCTGGCGGCGATCACGGCCCTGCCCACGGGGGTGCACTGAGATGCCGATCGTTCCCGCCGAGCTGGTTCACGCCAACCTCTCGATCGACCGGGCCGAGGTGCAGCGCCGCCTGCTGGCCGGTGAAACCCTGCTGAAGGACACCCCCGACCACCTGCTGGAGGTGGTGGATGTGCTCAAGAGCTACGGCGAAGTGCTCGACGCCTACAGCATCAACCTGATCTACCAGGCGGAGCGGCAGTTCCTCAATCCGCTGCCGATCTTCAAGTACCTCGACGGCGACCACAGCCCCGCCAAGATCTGGCGCCACCTCAACCACGACCGCATCAATTTCGAATACGCCGAGTACTGCCAGAAGGCGATGTTCTGGCATGCCACCGGCGGCATGGATGCCTATTTCGACTCCGAAGCCTTCGCCGACAACTGCCGCCGGATCATCGACGCCAAGCGCCGCCGCGATCCACTGCTGGCGCTGCTCAACCCCCTGTTCCCGGGATTCCTGCCGGAGCTGATCCGCTCCGCCGCCACCACCCATGCCCTGGGCCAGTTCTGGCGGGTGATGAGCGATCTGTTCCTGGATCTGGCCGCCGCCGAAGCCGACGGGCGCGTACGCAGCATCCCGGCGGTGGTGGAGTTCATCAAGGACGGCCTGGTGGCCGCCGCCGCCAACCCGATCCGCTATGGGGTGAGCATCGGCGGGGAACAGCTCTGGGTGCTGCCGCCGGAGGCGGGCCTCACCTTCCTGGTGGATGTGGCGGTGCCCTATGTGGAGGCGGTGTTCCTGCGGGGCATGCCCTTCCTGGGCACCGTGAGCTTCAACGCCCAGGCCCAGCAGATCTCCCCCGACCAGGCCCAATTCACCTACGGGGCCCTCTACGCCGATCCGCTGCCGAGCATGGGGTCTGGCATCCCCCCCAGCCTGCTGATGCAGGACATGTACCGCCATCTGCCGGAGCGGCTGCACCAGTGGTATCGGGAGCGCACCCGGGGTGAGGGGGATGTGCGCGTCAAGATCTGCATGAGCTTCCAGAAATCGATGTTCTGCGTCACCAACGCGGCCATCAACGGCACCATGCCCCACCCCCTCAACAGCACCGATCCGGCCGCCCAAGCCGCCAATGGGGCCTACGCCGGTGCCTGGGCCCAGCGGCTGGGGGTAGCCCGCACCGACTGCCTGGCGGCCTGAGGGTGCCGATCTAGGGTCAAGCCATGGAGCACCAGTGGAACCCGCGCCCCAAGCCCGATCGGGTGGAGTGGCTTGAGCGCCGCGTTGAGTTTGAGGATTACGCCAGCAACCGGGCGTTTCTGGATCGGCTCAACGACTTCTGCGAGCAGCAGGGCCGCTACCCGGACATCAGCTTCGGGCGTACTTACGTGAACATCACCCTGCGCGCAGAAGGGGAGGAGGCCCCGATCGGCGAGGCTGACCACGCCTTCGCGGCGGCGATCGATGGGCTCGTCTGAGCAACCGGACAACACACCGGTGAATCTGGAGGCCGCCTTTGAGGGGGCCCAGGTGCATGAGGTGCTGGAGCAGCTGGATCAGGAGCTGATCGGCCTGCGGCCGGTGAAAACCCGCATCCGTGAAATCGCCGCCCTGCTGGTGGTGGATCGTGCCCGCAAGCAGGTGGGGCTCGCCACCACCGCCCCCAGCCTGCACATGTCGTTCACCGGGCGGCCGGGCACCGGCAAGACCACCGTGGCGGAGCGCATGTCGCAAATCCTGCACCGCCTGGGCTACGTGCGCAAAGGCCATGTGGTGACCGCCACCCGCGACGACCTGGTGGGCCAATACATCGGCCACACCGCGCCGAAAACCCGCGAAATGCTCAAGAAGGCCATGGGCGGGGTGTTGTTCATCGATGAGGCCTATTACCTCTATCGCCCCGAAAACGAGCGGGATTACGGCGCCGAGGCGATCGAAATCCTGCTGCAGGTGATGGAGAACAACCGCGACGATCTGGTGGTGATCTTCGCCGGTTACAAGGAGCGCATGGATGTCTTCTACCAGAGCAATCCAGGCCTGTCGTCGCGGGTGGCCAACCACATCGACTTCCCCGATTACAGCGCCGAGGAACTGCTGGCGATCGCGCGGCTGATCCTGGCGGAGGAGAACTACCGCTTCAGCGAGGAGGCGTTGGCCGCCTTCGCCGATTACATCCAGCGGCGCATGCAGCTCCCCTTCTTCGCCAATGCCCGCTCGATCCGCAACGCCATCGACCGGGCCCGCATGCGCCAGGCCAACCGCCTGTTCAAGGGCATGGGCCAGGGGGGTCTCACCAAGCTCGACCTGATGACGATCGAAGCCGACGACATCACCGCCAGCCGGGTGTTCTCCGGCGAAGTGGAGGGGCTCGACCCCAGCCAGCCGATCACCGGCTGAGCCGCGGCCCCTAGCGGGTGCGGCGGCGGGAGTCGATCTGCAGCAGATCGCGTACCTGCTGCACCTGGCGCCCCAGCTGCGGGTCGGCGCCGAGCTTCTTCTCGATCTGCTCCACGGCGTACATCACGGTGGAGTGATCCTTGCCGCCGAATTCATCGCCGATGCGCGGCAGGGAGAGGTTGGTGCCCTGGCGCATCAGGTACATCCCCACCTGGCGGGCCTGGCTCACGGCGCGCTTGCGGCTGGGGCTCTTCATCTCATCCACCGCCACGCCGAACACCTCCGCCACCTTGTTGAGCACCTGGGCGGGGGTCACCTCCACCTCCACGCCGGCGGGGTCGAGCATCGGCGCCACCGATTCCACCGTCATCGGCAGGCCGGTGATCGAGGCGAAGGCCACGGCGCGGGTGAGGGCCCCCTCCAGCTCGCGGATGTTGGAGGTGAAGCGGCCCGCCAGGTATTGGATCAGGTCCCGCGGCAGGCTCACCTGCTCGTGCTCCGCCTTCTTGTGCAGGATCGCCATGCGGGTTTCCAGGTCGGGCGCCTGGATGTCGGCGATCAGGCCCATGGAGAAGCGGGAGATCAGGCGCTCCTGCAGGCGAGGGATCTGGGAGGGGGGCCGGTCGCTGGCGATCACGATCTGGCGGCCGGCCTCATGCAGGGCGTTGAAGGTGTGGAAGAACTCCTCCTGGGTGTACTCCTTGCCCTCGATGAACTGGATGTC
>Ga0194118_10001098_pt1 | contig 40394 bp, 39 predicted proteins | sample TA2MahsurfametaG_2_FD_148662 | JGI IMG/M metagenome (GOLD analysis project Ga0194118, IMG submission 148662) | Freshwater microbial communities from Lake Tanganyika, Tanzania - TA2015013 Mahale N5 surface | ecosystem: Environmental > Aquatic > Freshwater > Lake | place: Tanzania: Lake...
TTGCAGATCTGTAGGGCATGAGAAACAACACCACAAACCCAGTCCGTCGGATCCTCGCCACCGTTGCGATGGGCACAGCTGCAGCGCTCGCGCTCGCAGTCGCCCCGGTCCAGGCGTCAGCCAAGCCTTTTGTCCAGCCCGCGAGCTTTATCTCGGGTCGACTCGTCGACGCGTCAACCCATCAGCCGCTGGCAGGGGTGCGGGTCGCGAGCTACTCGTACGGCGATGATTCGACTGCGTCGGCGATCAGCGATGCGAACGGACGGTTCGTGCTCGCTCGAGTCACCGGGGACGAATTCGCGGTGCTAGTCAGGTCAAGCGCACGCCATTGTGGTGGCTTCGTGAAGGTGCTGGAGCGCGCCGCCGGTGCACCACTCGATGCAATCGTCACCACCCGAGACAACTCGAACACGTTCATGGCGGGTCACAGGGGCACGATCGGCGTCTTCCGCTTCGGCTCGCGCCACTGCAGGTAGGGCGACGCCAGGTCATTGGAGCCGAGGCCCCAACAGGTCTCGCAGCAGCGCCCGGGCGGTGGGAATCGAACACCGTCGTGCCGCCCAGGATCGAGTGTCCCGGCACCAGCACGACGACCCGCTGTGCGTCCTAGCCCCCGAATGTGCGAATCGAATCCAAGATCTCGGCCGAGCGAAGGGAACTCAAGGCCGGGAAGATGCCGTGCTCACCGCCTTCGATGGCGGCGCTCACATCTTGTACCATGAGAGCAAACGCGTCGTCGGGAGCGAATCGCTCGACAGTCTCACCAACGACCAGGGTGGATTCACTCTTCCACAGAGTGAAAGCTTCGCCCTCACCTGTGCGCATCGACGCTGCCGATCCTGTCACGGCAATCCGCTGTTGTGGGGCCATGACGAAGGAGCAGAGGGCTTCGGCCCGAAGTGACTCGTTGAGGGTGACGTGTGCAGACGTCGTGAGGTCGATTTTGGTTGGACCCGTGGCGACGTCGACAGTCTCCACGGAGAAATCAAGTCGTTCCCCGAGGAGCATCAACCACAGGTGGGCCTGATAGCAGCCGACGTCGAGCAGGGCGCCACCGCCCAACTCGGGTTGGGAGCGATAGTTACCCGAAAGTTTGCCCTGAAAGGTGAACGCCGATGAGATCGACAAGATCTCGCCGAGGTCGCCACGTTGGACCAGTTCAGCCATGCGCCTCATTCGAGATTGCCACCTTGTCCAGACGGCTTCCACAACGAGACGCCGATGGTGATCAGCAGTCGCCTGCATCTTGCGAACTTCATCAGCATTGAGAGCAAGTGGCTTCTCACACAAGACGTGCTTGCCGGCCTCGAGTGCGGCGACCACCCATTCGAGGTGTTGAGCGTTTGTGAGGCTGATGTAGACGGCGTCGACATTTGGGTCGCCGATCAATGTCCGGTACGACTCGTGGACGACTCGAGGCTCGAGTTCCGCCGAACGTTCGGCATCACGGCTCGCGACCGCGTAGAGCTCGGCACCGTTGGCTGCATGCACGGCAGGGGCCATGGCGTGTGTGGCCACGAAACCAGCGCCGATGAAGCCCCAGCGAACGGTCACAAGATTGCAATGTTGGGAACGACGGGACGCGCGTTGCACAGTGCCGACTGCTCGGCTGCTTCCATGATTGCCACGACATTGCGCGACTGCAGGGCCTGCACCGACATCGGCGTCTTGTTCACGAGAAAGTCGACGATCGAGCGATGAAGAGAGAAGGGCACCACCGTGTCGAGAGCGACGACCGACTGCACGCCATCGCCGGTGTACAGGGTGAGAATTGCCGGCAGGTCTGCCACTGCCGGTTCGGCAGCGGAATTCCAATCCCCCACGATTGCACCCTTGGTTCCCAAGACATAGAACTTCGGTTTGCGCGCGGCAGCGAGGTAAGAGTTGACAAAAGTGGCCTGTGCACCCGAGGCGAACGTGATCGTCATCTGGGCATGGTCGGCATTCGTTACATTCGTCCAGACACGCTTGTAGTTCTGGCCGCTGACATGCGCGACCTGGTCGGGAATTACCGTGAGGATTTGGTCGATGAAGTGGCTGCCCCAATCGAAGATTGCCCCACCCGATACTTCGGCATTCGAATGCCAGTGCGAACATGGTTCTGAATAACCACCGACGAACGAGTCGTATTGGAAGACGTCACCGATTGCACCGTCGGCAATCAGTCGGGCCATGGTGACAAAATCGGGGTCGTAACGGCGATTCTGGTAGACGACGAGCAGCAGGTTTTTCCTCGCGGCGATTTCCATCAGTTCATCGCACTCCCGTGCGGTCAGGGCCATGGGCTTTTCCAACACCACGTGAACGTTGCGGGACAATGCTTCTTTTGCCCATATGTGATGGCTGTTGGGCGGCGTCGAGATGACCACCAGGTCAATGAGACCCGAATCGAGCATGGCAGTCGCGTCGGAGAATGCCTCGATGGTCGGGGCGAGTTCCCTTGCTGCGGCAATGCGCTCGGGGTTGACGTCGCAGACGGCCGCGAGTTTGAGACCCGGGGTGCCCTGCACGGCGAGATTGTGTTCGTGGCCGATCGCACCGTAAGCGAGCAGACCAACCCGAATGTTTGCCAAGTCGTTGCAGGAAGACATTCAGATGGACTCTATGGGGCGAGCGGGAACTTTGAACGGATCGTGCCTTCCATACAGATGCTTTGCTCAGCGCCGTCAGGCCTTCTTGAACTTGACATACAACTTCAGCGTGCCGAGCATGATGCCCGGTTGGTGCATCCAGTCGTTCCCGTCCCCGTACTCGATGTGCGAGATGCGGTCGAGGAGAACACCCCAGGCAACCTGCTGCTCGGTACGCGAGAGATTCGCCCCGGGGCACACGCGTGGTCCGGCCGAGAACGCGACGTGTCGCGTGACACCTTCACGGTCGAGATTCAGGTCAAAGGGGCACTCGAACTCCTCGGGGTCGACGTTGGCCGCCGCGAAGCGCAGGTGAAGAAGCGACCCTGCGGGCACGTGGACACCCTGGAACACTTCGTCCTGCGATGTCATGCGGGTGGAAAGTCCGTGGGTCGGCGAACGCAGACGCATGCCCTCTTCGGTGAAGGCGCGTACCTTGGTGCGATCGTTGCGCAGCGTCTCGAACATGCCGGGACGTTCGCAGAGAAGCTGTGCCTGTTCTTCGAGGGCGTACTGGGTCGTCTCGAGGGCACCGATGATCATGGCGTAGACGACGCCGGCGATTTCCAGGTCGGTGAGCTTGCGGTCGAGTGCCTGGTAGTGGACGTCGCAGAGGAACGAGATCATGTCGTCCTGCGGATTCGCGCGCTTGATGCGCACCTGCTCGTACACGTACTCCTGAAAGCCCTGCAGACGCGCGATCATGTCTTTCGCCTGGTCGGGTGTGATCTCGTGCTTGAGACCCGTGCCGTGCACGAAGGGAATGACGACGGCGTTGCCCCATGCTTCGAGCTTGGGAATGTCCTCTAGGGGAAAGCCGAGGACCGTGGCGAACACTCGCTGGGGAAGTGGTCGGGCGAACTGACGAACGAAGTCGACTTCACCGTCGTCGATCCATTCGTCGATGAGGTCGTTGGCAAGGCGCGTGATCATGTCGCGGTGGCGCATTGCGCCGGTGCCCACCCACGGGTCGGTGAGTTCCTTGCGGTGTTTGATGTACAACTCTTGCGTTGGACGCAGCGACACCATCGAGGCCTGCATCAGGTTGTGGTACAGCTCATAGGTCTTTTCGGCGGTCAGTCCTTCGTTCGCAAAATCGGTGATGCGCTTTTGGGTGAGGCTGGTGTAGCGCTCGGTGTCCTTCACCACGCGCTGGACGTCGGCGTGCTTGGTGAGTACGTAGGCGTCGGTGCCGGGAGTCAGACCACCACCAGGGATGCGCAGCACGGGGGCGTCGCGGTGAAGGATCTCGTACATCTCGTACCAGTGCTCGGCGGCACCCTCACCGAAGAGGTCGACATCGTCGAGGTTGACCGGGCACTTCATCGGGCTCAACTCGTGGTTGATGTGCCGTGGATACGTCTCCATGTTGTCTCCCCCTCGCAGTCGAGATTAGTCGCAGGTGCCGGGGCGGCTCAGAGCCCGGGGAATTTGTAGACGATGTCCGCGAAGGAATCTGCGGCGAAGAAATAGAGAAGGCGAAGGGGTTCGTCGCCCGTGTTCACCGACATGTGCTCGACGTTGCCGGGGATGAACACCGCGTCACCCGCGACAACGGGAGTCGATTCCCCCTCGACGACGACTTCTCCCCTGCCACCGAGGAAGAAATAGACCTCTGCCTGTTCGTGCGTGTGACCGCGTGCGGGCCGCGGGGCACCGACGGGGACCTCGGCAATGCCGACTGTGAGCGCGTTCGTCGCCGTTCGGTCGGAACTAAAGAGCGTCCACCAGTCGACGTGGCCCGTGACGTCGTCCTTCCACGATTCGGTTGGACAGTCGGCTGCCCGTCGAAAGACTGCTTTTGATTCCCCCACGACCAGCAACCTAATCCGCGTCGTTTGCCCAGCGTGAAAAGACGGTCAAGTGACAAGTATCGAAACGCCGGTGTTGGTCCTTGGTGGCGGGCCGGCGGGGCTGACGACCGCGACGGCGTTGGCGCAGTACGGCGTCGAACACGTCTTGGTGAACAAGCACGAAGGCACCACTCACACCCCGCGTGCGCACATCGCGAACCAGCGCACAGTCGAAATCATGCGCCACCTCGGACGGTCACTTGGTTCGCACAAAGATGCCGGTGGCGAACTGCTGCGTGTGATGCGCACGATTCTTTGTCGCTGAGGACCGGCTCGTTCCGGCGTATGGCAGACTCTGAGCCATGAGTGATGTTGCACCAGCACCAGCACCAGCACCAGCACCAGCACCAGCACGGGTAACGGCAGCAGTTGCGGGAATCTTTTCGACTGCATCGGGCCTGGTGCACGGCGTCGCCGTTGGGCTGCACACCGACCATCCGACAGCGGCACGCACCTTTGCCGTTCTTGCGCTCGTGCAGGTGGTCGCAGGACTTGCGTTGTTGTTCGCCGACGGCGGACGCACACGCGGCCTCATTGCCGTGGTGAATGGGGCATCGGTGGTCGGCTGGATCTTGGCCAAGACCGTGGGGATCGGGTTCATCGATGGTTTGGGTACGTCAGAGGCCGTGCAGGCGACGGATCTTTTGTGTGCGATCCTCGCCGCACTGGCGGTGTTGTTCGCGGTCGCACCGCGTATGTCGGCGAAGTTGAACCTCGAGCGGTTGTCTGCAACGGCCCTCGCCGCGATTCTCGCGGTGCCGGCCATGGTGACGGCAGCGGGTCACGACCACGGGTCGGCGACAACCGAGTGGCCGCGGCCGTACTTCCCCGGGATCGGTATCGACATCGACGGCGTGGCCGGGGTCAGCGCCGAGCAGGAAGGCCGGGCACGCCAACTTGTCCTCGACACACAACGCGACCTCATGCGCTGGAGCGACCACCGCGTGGCCGTCGACGAGGGCTGGATTTCAATCGGTGACGAGCGCACGGGATACGAGCACTTCGTCAACCCCATGAAGTTGATCGACGGAAAGTTCCTCGACGCGACGGCACCCGAATCGATCGTCTACAAGGTGTACGGCAAGACGCGCATTCTGGTGTCGGCGATGTACATGGCGAAGATCGGCACGGGGATCGAGGATGCCGAACTCATCGACTACGCCGGCCCCCTCATGCAGTGGCACATCCACGACAACCTGTGCTGGAAATTGGGTGACGACATGCGTCCCTTCATCAGTGGCATCACCGACGAGGGCGGCAAGTGTCCTGCGGGATCACGACGAGCGAACGTGCAAATTCCGATGGTGCACGTGTGGGTGGTGCCCCACCCGTGTGGTCCGTTTGCCGCCGTCGAGGGCCCGGCCGAGGGTCAGGCTGCGGTGCCGACCGACGAACGCGTCGACATCTGTGGGGCGCACTCGCACTGAGGCGAGCGCGAGGTTTAGGACTCGACGACTTCGGAAACCTGGATCTGGGCTTCGATGTTCGTGTAGTTCGGCAGGTCGGCCATCAGTTCACCGGTGACGGGCATACCCATGCACTGCTGGAAACGCTCGGTCGACTCGAAGAAGAAGTGCACGGCTGCCTCGAACGGACCGTCGACGCCCTTGTCGATCTCGGTGCGGGCGGGCTTCCAGCCGTTGACAGCCATCGGGACGTGCGTCGTCCGGTAGTAGTCGTGGTCGAACTTCGCGCCGTCCGATTTGGGATAGAAAACGCTGACTCGGATCATGTTTCCAACCTACTACCATCCCGAGCATGCTTAGTCAGGGCCCCCTCGAAGACCGTCTTGCCATCCGGGAGCTGGTCGAGTCTTACAACGACGCCGTCATGCGTTTCGACGGCGAGGCGTGGCAGTCGAACTGGACCGACGACGCGACCTGGTCGCTACCGGGCCGCGAAGTGCAGGGCAAGGCCAACTTCTTTCCCATGTGGCAGGAGTCGATGTCGGCGTTTTCTTTCGTCGGCTTCTTCGCCTCTGCGGGTCCGATCATCATCACGGGCGACAGCGCCACGGGCACCTGGTACCAGCAGGAGTTCCTGCATCTCGAGGCCGGTGGCAAGATGAACGTGACGGGCCGCTACGAAGACGAGTACGTGAAGAAGAACGGACGCTGGTTCTTCGCCAAGCGCGTGTACTCGATTCTCGACCGCCAGATGCTGCCGTAAGTCACGCACCCAGCGTGCGTGTGAACCCGTCGGGAATCACGACGTCGCCGCGATCGAGTTCCTTGACGTGCGACTTGCCCAAGCCGAGCAAAGCCGAGTCGATTCCACCGCGGAGGATGTCGAGTACGTTCTCCACCCCCGCCTGACCGTTCGCCGACAGTCCCCACAGATAGGCACGCCCGATCATGACGGCCTTTGCGCCCAGGGCCAGGCACTTGACCACGTCGCTACCACGACGCACTCCACCGTCGAGGACGACCTCGATTTGGTCGCCGACCGCATCGGCGATCGAGGGCAACACACGGATCGGCGCGGGTGTACCGTCGAGGTTGTTGCCACCGTGGTTGGACACGGAAAGAGCCGATGCCCCTGCGTCGACCACACGCTTGGCATCGTCGACACGGCACACGCCCTTGACCATGAACGGGCCATTCCATTGCGACCTCAACCAGGCGACGTCTTGCCAACTCGGCGGCGTGCTCTGCATCCACTCGAAGTAGGCGCCGAAAAACGTCGGCGGCTTCTCGCCCGGGGCCGCCATGTTGGGTGTCGAGAGATCGGGCAAGCCGAACGTCTTGGCGTACATCCACAGCCAGCGCGGCCGCGATAGGCCCTGCGGGGCGAGCTTGACGAGTTCCTTCAAGCCGACCTTTTCGGGAATCCACGGGCTTCCCCAGTCGCGGCCGTTCGAGAACGTCCAGTCGAGGGTGAGGATGATGCCCTTGGCACCCGCAGCCGCCGCACGTTCGAGGCGCTGCACCATCGTGTCGCGGCCCCCCGACCAGTACAGCTGGAAGAGAACCTGGTTGTTCACCGCCGTCACTTCCTCGATCGACTTGCTGGCAAAGGAACTCAGGCCCATCATGACTCCGCGATTTGCCGCGGCGCGCGCGACGGCAACCTCACCGTCGGGGTGCACCGCCTGCACGCCCGTAGGCGAAATGATGACCGGCATCGACACTTGCTGACCCATCACGCTCGTCGACTGGTCGCGACCCGCATGCAAATCGGCGATGTGCGGTGCGAGGCCGAGCTCGTCGAACGCGTTGAGGTTGTCGCTGAACGTGAGGCCCTTCTCCGACCCGCCGACGATGGCGCCGTACACCGATTTGGGCAGACGACGCTGCGCCCTGCGCTGTGCGATGGCGACGGTTTCGAACCACGGGTTGCCCATGGTGGGACAGCCTAGGTTCGATTGCGGGCGGTTCAGAAGTTGTTGTACGGGGATTCGAAGGCCGCGGGTTCGACCCAGCGGAAGAGCACGAAAGCGGCCACGACGAGACCGATCCAGGCGAGGACCTTGCGGGCACGCGGGTGGGTGGTGAAGAAATTCTTCATTTGTCGAGACCTTCGAGAAAGTCGACGAATGCGTCGGTCACTTCATAGGCCCCGTACTTGGTGAGGTGTGCACGGTCCTCGAACTGCAGATCGAGTCCCGGCTTGTTCGGGTCCCTGACGACGGGCCGGGCGTCGAAGATTCCCGCGCCGGGCACGAGCTCCGCAACCCGTTGTAGGTCGATGGTGTCGGCGGGTTCACCAAACGACGGGAAGTAGTAGAAAAAGACGTCTCGCACCCCTGCATCACGGGCGATTTTCACCATGTCGCGCATGACCGCGATCTCGCCCGAAGCGCGGCGGCTGTCGAGGTTGATGGGCACGTAGCGCTCGGACTCACGTGCCAAACGTTCGAGTTTGCGTTGCGTGGGTCGGGGCGTGGCGTCTGTGTAGGGCACCGCGGCAACGGGTCCCCACACGGGCAGAACCGTGCTCGCGCAGTGGCCCATCGGATCAAGTGTCTGGTCGGGATTGCGATAGGCGTTGTCGAGGCCGATCTGCAGGTGCTCGAAGAAGAACTTCACGGGTGACGGCATGTACGAACGCGCGTAAATGTCGGCCAACCCGATGACGTTGCGGTCGAGAAGTGCGCCGAGGTAGCCCGAGTACGCGTCGGTGCCGAAGAGAGCGTACGAGCGCTTCGTCAGGTCGGCGCCCAATCGCGCCGGCGCAGAGTCGCCCGCGACACGGGTGATGAGGATCTCGATGCCGAGCTTGCGGGGAGCGCCGCGTTCGCGAAGATACGTGCGCAATGCCATGTTGGCATCGGACTCGGCGTTGCCGAGCAGCACGATCTTCTCCGTGCGATGTGCTTTTGTGGCTGACAGACGCAAGTCGACGAGACCGTCGTCGATGCCGAAGCCGGCGCGACTGGCACCGATCAACAACAGGTCGGCGGCCGGCACGTCGTCTTCGAACACCTGCGCCTGACAACGATTCACGTACCTGCCCGGAACGTGTCCGGCACGTAGCCAGTTGTACGACGGCACGACGATGACCACGAGCGCGATGACGGGCACCACCAGACGTCGGGCGAGGAGACGTTCAGAACGCATAGTTCGCCACGTACGAGAGAAGGATGACGCTCGACAGTGTCACGACACGGTTGGCACAGCGGGTGGTGCGCGAGGAGAGGTCGGCGGTCTTCGGGCCGAAGGCCATCAACAGGCCGTGCGCGACGCCCCAGATGACATAACCCACCCGCACCTCGTGCCACAGGCCCATGAAGACGAAGGCGATGGTCGTGGCGATGCGCGCATTCACGCCGCGCAGGTTGAGGGGCAGGAAGAAGTACTGCATCACGAACCGGGCCATCGACATGTGCCAGCGGTTCCAGAAGTCACGAATGTCGACCGCACGCCAGGGACGATCGAAATTCGCGGGGATCCGGAACCCGGCGAGGGCGGCCCCCGATTCGGCAATCAGCGACTGTCCCCAGAACGCCGCAAACAGGTGACCAAAGAGCGCGAGCATGACGAACGGTGCGGTCCACCGCCCCAGGTCCGACCCGCCGGACTCTTGCACCAACCAGTCAGAGACGAGCACAGCGAGCAACCAGCCGCCCAAGAACTTGCGATAGAGCAACTCGGTGGCACCGACATCGGGCTCCTCGCTCCCCCTTTGCGTCTGCTCCCAGAGCGCGGTGCCCGCAAAGACGGGGCCGATGACCACGGCGGGCAGGAACCAACCGCCAGCGGCGAGCGAGACGAGTCGTTGCGGCAAAGTCGTCGAGTTCGTACCGAGTAGTTGTTTGGTTGTCATGAACACGCGCACGACGGAAAAGGCGACGCCTGCGGTGAGGAAGTCTTGCCGTGACAGTGCACCGTTTGCGAGATCGGTGGAAAAGACGTTCAGCAACAAGACGTACGGGAGGTATTGCCGGATGGCCGACTTTTTCGGAAGATTTCGAAGCAGTCGTTCGAGAATGAGCGCCTCGACGATGGTCGCACAGACGACCCAGAAACCCGCGGGGGCGAGCATCAACATGAAGACTGCGCCGACGAGCGTGACGAAGATGAGCCGCGGGCGGCGCGGCAGGAAGTGTGCAAGCGGTAGCGAGGCGAGGATCGTGACGACGTGGGCGAGAGGAGTCATGGCCCCTGCTTCCCGCGCGAGCGCGAGACAAGGGCGCGCCGGTCGATCTTGCCGTTCTGGTTCGTCGGCATCTCATCGAGCGCAACGGCCTCGGCGGGGATCATGTAGTTCGGTAGATCTGTTGCGAGGCGCCCAAGGTCGAGTGCGTCGGTCGTCTCGTGGGCGAGATGGAACATCACGAGTCGCGCCCCGGCGCCATCGCCCGATACGACGACGGCGAGGGTCTTGAGTCCGAACGTGCGCCGCGCGACGGTTTCGATCTCACCGAGTTCGATGCGATAGCCACGGAACTTGACCTGCGAATCGATACGACCACGGAAGTACACGCCCTCGGCATCGATGCGCACGAGGTCACCGCTGCGGTACCAGTTCCCACCGCCGTGTTCGACGAAGGGCGACGGGACATCGCTCGAATAACCCGCGAAGACCTGCGGGCCGCCGAGGAGCAGTTCGCCTTCGTCGCCGAGTCCGGGCTCGGTTGCAACGGTTCCGTCAGCGGTGAGCAACGCGGTGCGGTTGACGCCAAAAGGCTTCCCAATTGATGCGTTGCCCTCGGTGCGCGACGAGTCGGTGACGTCGGCGGCGGTGAAGGCGATGGTGGCCTCGGTCGGCCCGTAGAGATTCCACATCCGGCCACCCTCGGCGAGCCAGGGTCGGCAAGCGGCGACGGTTTCTGTCGGCAATGCTTCGCCACAGAACAGCATCGAAGAAAAACCCGCGAAGTCCTCCCTGCGCTTTCCGGCACCGAGTTGCGCCCCGACCAGCGGCACCGAGAACCAGGCGTCGATACCTTCACGCGCCACGTACGCGCCGGGCATCATGAGGTCGACCTGCAGCGGCGCGACGAGGGTTCCCCGTTGCCGCACCGAAACGAAGATGTCGTGCATCGACAGATCGAAACTGAGGTCAAAGAACTGGGAGAAGCGCGCGCCGTCGGGAATCGCGAGGAGCCCTGTCACGCCGTCGACGTAGGCAGCGAGATTCGCGTACGAGATCGGAACGCCCTTCGGGGTGCCCGTCGAGCCCGATGTGAACATCACGTACGCCGTGTCTTTTTCGGTTGCGGGTACCTCCGCGGCGGCGTCGAGCCACGCTCCCCCGGTGTTGACCGATGATCCCGCCGATGCGACGTCGACGAAGGGAACCGATCCGGACAAGTTCCGGTGAAGTTCCGCGGTCGTGTGGTCACCGAGGACGACAACGGGCCGTGCGAGGTCGAGGATCGTTCGCAGCCGTTGGGCCGGAAACTTCGGGTTCAGCGGAACGAAAGTACCGCCCACCGACACCACGGCGAGTACCGCGAGGTACGTCTCGACGCGGTGGTTGCTGAGCACCCCCACCCGCGCGTTGGGTCCGACACCGTGGGTGCGCAGCAACTCGGCGATCCCCGCGAGGTGCAGCGATGCCTCGGTTTCCGACAACACGATCTTCGGCTCGGCTCCGAATGCGCCCTCGAACGCGGACCGATCAGCCCCTTCGGCCCGCCAACGATCGGTGAGGAGCGCCGAACAGACGGACATGGGCTCAGCGGCGATTGGCGACCGCGAAGTCGACAATCTCGCGCACCGTCATGAAGTGAATCGCATCGTCGTCACTGACGTCGAGGCCCAGACGTTCGGACACCGTGGTGAAGATCTCGACGAAGGCCAAGGAGTCCCATGCGGGGGGGTTGGCCATCCCCGAGTCGACCGTGACCGTGACACCGCCGGCACCACGCGCGGCGAGCACCGATTCGACGATCGCCACCACCTCGTCAACCAACCCTTCGGTCACGCAGACTCTCCACTCGACTCTCGATTGCCATCTGCGCCTCTGCAAGGAGACGCCGCTGGCCGGCCGTCCAGGTGTCGGCAGGACCGGCCTGGTATCCACCCATCCTCTCATTTTGGTGCGAACGCGCCTCGACGAGAGCCCGCTCGAGTTCACCGGTTGCGGATTCACCGAGGGGACAGCCGATGGTAGCCAACAGCGACGCGAGAACCGCCGTCGGATTTCTCGTGAAGTCTGCGAAGTCGATGTGGTGCACGCGACCGGGATGGCGCTCCCGTGCATCGCAGAGGACGGTGTTCGTCGTGCGCCACAACCAGATGTTGCGTTCGATTCCTCCCCATGCCGGCCACGCATCGACGTCGGGTCCCGTGTGGGGGCGCAGACGACCCATCCCGATGAAGCGTTCGCGTGCATCGAGTTCCTTTGCGGGCTCGGGCCAACCCACGGGCATCGGGTCGGTACCGGTGAACCACGTCGCGGAACGCACGAACGACTCGCAGTCACGCATGATGATCGCACCGTGCGCATCGGGTGCCTGCGTCAGGATCTCATCCAAGAGAACCGAGTTGTAATAGGCGACGTCGACCAGCAGCGCAACGCCGAGTTCGCTGCGTGCGACATCGAGCACCGCGGTGCTGCGCTTGGCGGCAACCACTTCCGCGGCGCGCGAGGCGCTCTTGAAGCACTGGAAGTTGTCGAGATTGACCATCGGCAGAACGTCGGGGCCCGCGTCGTTGCCGAGATGGCCCTCGTGCAGGGCGGCAATGCCGGGCACCTTGTTCAGCGCCTCGGCGATGTACGACGTGGCAGTACGACCCGTGCTGGCAATTGCGAGGAACATCGACGTCAGGCCGTGGGTCGGGTGCCCGCAACCGTGGTGCGGTGCAGTTCGCGGCGGAATCCCGCGTAGTCGTTCAGTGCGTAGTGCTGCGTCGAACGGTTGTCCCAAATGACGAGGTCACCCACCGACCAACGGTGACGCAGCGTGAATCGTGCATCGGTGGTGTGTGCATGCAGCCAGTCGAGCAGCGACTGCAGGCGGACGGCATCGACACCGAGCAGATCGCGCACGTACGCACGGTTGAAGAACAATGCCTGCCTGCCCGTTTCGGGGTGCGTGACGACGAGCGGATGCACTTCGGTGTCGTTGGCTGTGTCGTCGCAGACGATGTTCATGCCCGACAAGCCCGAGTGCAGCGGCTGCATCTTGCGGGAGTAAGCATCGCGTGCGGTGTGCACGGCGGTGATCGCCGACAACTCGGCACGTCGGTCGTCGGAGAGATGTTTCCAGGCAGCCGTCATCGAAGCCCAGAGGGTGTCGCCGCCGTAGGGTGGGATGTCGATGGCGTGGAGCAACGTGAACGACGGCGGTTCGGACTGGAAGCTGAAGTCACTGTGCCATGCTCCGCCGAAGTTGAACGCCGCACCATCGGAGGCCTCTTTCAGGACCTTGATGACCTCGGGGTGATCGGGGCTCGGCTCGATGAACGGAACCGGGCCGGCCGGCCCGAAGCGCCGCGACAAGGCCACTTGTTCGGTGACGTCGAGACTCTGCCCCCGCACGACGACGACTTCGTGTTCGCACACGACCGAACGCAATTCGGCGAAAGCCCCGTCGTCGAGGCGACGCACATCGCCGACATCGACCTCGGCGCCGAACACGCCCGTGAGTCGCTGCACCTCCACGACCGAAACCGTACCCTTCGTCAGTCGGTGACGAAACCCTTCCAGTTGCGCATGTAGCCGACGAACGTGTCGGACAGGCCTTCGTCTCGCAGCGTCCGTGCGGGCACGGGGAGTTCCCGCATCGCAAAATCGGGATTGTCGCGCATCATCCGGGGAAAGTCGTGGTTCGTGATCGCTGCACGGCCGACAACCGCGATGTCGGCTCCGGCACCAAGGGCCCTGCGCACCGCGGCGGCCGAGTACAACTTTCCGGCGACTGCGAGGCGAACGTTGCCACGGTCGATCTCGGCAAAGACGTCGATCAAGCGTCGATCGGTCCACCCCTCTTCGACGGCGTTCTTTGTACAGTCCCACAACGACATGTCGATCATGTCGACCTGGCCCGTTGCGACGAGCCGTGAGTAGACCTCGCGGATTTCGGCGAGTTTCATCCCGAAACGTTCGGGTGACAGCCGCACGCCGACCTGGAAATCGTCACCGCACTCGTGTCGGATACCGTCGATGATCGCAAAGAGCGGCCGTGTGCGGTTGTCGAGTGATCCACCGAACTCGTCGGTGCGCTTGTTCAATTCCGACGACAGGAATTGGCACAGCAGATAGCCGTGTGCGACGTGCAGTTCGACGCCGTCGAAACCGGCGATCTGCGTGCGCTTCGCGGCCGCGACGAAGGCACCGATCATCTCGTGGACCTCGACGTTCGTCATCGCCCGGGCCCCCGTCTCGGGGTCGTCGGACGGGCACAACGGATCGGTTCCGATGAGTTCACGTGGGGAACGATTCCCCGCGTGGTGCAACTGCACGATCGCGACACTGTGGGCCATCTTGATGTCGCATGCCAACCGGGTGAGGCCCGCAACATGTGCGTCGTCATGCACGCCCAACTGGCCGGCGAAGCCCACCCCCACCGCCTGCACCGATGCGGCACAGGTCATGGTGAGTCCGAAGCCGCCGAGCGCGCGCATCGCCAACCAGCGGTGCTCGGCATCCGACAACGTCCCATCCATGTGGCTTTGTTGGTTGGTCAACGGTGCAAGCATCAGACGGTTCGGCATCGCCGGACCGTGCGAAAAGGTCACCGTTTCGAAGGCTGCGTCGTTGAGTGTCTGGCTCATCCCCGCGACACACTAGGTCCGTCGGTAGCGTTCAGTTTCCCATGAGCCAGCCGCCGCACACCGACGTCACCGCCGAGGCGGCACGGCGCCGAACCTTTGCGATCATCTCGCACCCCGACGCCGGCAAGACCACACTCACCGAGAAGTTCCTGCTGTACGCCGGTGCGGTACAAGAGGCCGGCGCGGTACGGGCACGCGCCGGACGCCGCGCCGCGACGTCCGACTGGATGGAACTCGAAAAGCAGCGCGGTATCTCCATTTCATCGGCGGTTCTGCAGTTCCCCTATCGCGGCCACACGTTCAACCTCCTCGACACCCCCGGCCACCGCGACTTCTCCGAGGACACCTACCGCGTGCTCGCCGCGGTCGACTCGGTGGTGATGGTGCTCGACACGGCCAAGGGCATCGAGGCCCAGACCCTGAAGTTGTTCCAGGTGTGCCGTTCGCGCAACCTGCCAGTCATCACTTTCTTCAACAAGTACGACCGCCCCGGCCGCGACCCGCTGGAGTTGCTCGACGAAGTCGAGGAAAAAATCGGGCTGAAGCCGACGCCCGTCACGTGGCCCGTCGGCATTCCCGGCGACTTTCGGGGTGTGATCGACCGTCGGACGGGCGACTTCGTGCGGTTCCTGCGCACCGCCCACGGTGCCGAACTGTCGCCCGAGGAAGTGGTTTCGCCCAACGAGGCCGCGTCGGCCGAGGGTGCGGCATGGATGGTGGCCCTCGACGGATGCTCCCTGCTCGATGCCATCGGTGCCGACCTCGACATCGAGTCATACCTTGCCGGTGTCACCACACCCGTTTTTGTCGGCTCGGCACTCACCAACTTTGGTGTGCGCATGTTGCTCGATGCCGTTGTCGACCTGGCACCGGCGCCCGAACCGCGCGTCGAGGTGAACGAGCGTCAGCGTCCGCTCGACGCCGCGTTCTCGGCGTTCGTTTTCAAGATCCAGGCAAACATGGATCCCAACCACCGTGACCGTCTCGCCTTCGCACGCGTGTGTTCGGGGATGTTCGAGCGCGGCATGGATGCCACGTGCATGCGCTCGAAACGCCTCGTTGCGACCAAGTACGCCACCACCGCTTTCGGTAGCGATCGTGAGACCGTCGAGGTCGCGTTTCCCGGTGACATCATCGGCCTCATCAACGCCAACGACCTGCGTATCGGCGACACCCTCTATGCGGGTGACATCGTCGAATACCCCGGTGTTCCCCGTTTCGAACCCGAGGTGTTCGCCACCGCACGACCGCTCGACTCGGGTCGGTTCAAACAATTCCGGAAGGGCTTGGCGCAACTCGATGAGGAAGGCGTGGTGCAGGTGCTGCGCGACCCCGACCTCGGCGACGGCGACCCGATTCTTGCAGCCGTCGGCGCGCTGCAGTTGGAGGTGTTCGCGCACCGGCTCGCGGGCGAGTTCAATGCGCCCATCGAGGTGCGTCCAACGGTGTACCAGGCGATCCGCATCACCGACAGGGCGAGCATCCCGCGCCTTCGGGCGATCGGCGGGATCCGCATCCTCAAGCGCAGCGACGAAGCCCTCGTCGCGCTCTTTGAGAACAAATTTCGCCTACAACGCCTCCTGGCCGACGAGCCCGAGCTGACCTTGACCCCGATCCTCGCGGGCAATTAACCCGCACCGCGACCCACGATTGCTCGGGGTACGACCACTTGGACATCGTCGTTGGTCGCCGCGCGGTGCGACACGACGGACTGGCGCCGGCCGAGGTGGTCACGCATGCGCCGGTATAGCGGCCGGAACTGCTCGGCCCCACCGTCGGGACTCGATGCCAGAACTTCCCGCACGCCGCGTGTGGTGGCGAAATACAACTTGGCCGCATCGCCACGTCGCAACAGCAAAAGCGCTGCAGAAAAGTCATCGTCATCCTCGCTGGCTTCGAACAGCGTTCCCGTGAGGAGTTCCCACGTGCCGCTGCCGGAGGCCATCACCATCTCGGCCATCAGCGCTTGGTCGAATCGTTCGTCGCCGACACGCAACCGCCATTGCACGAGATCCTGCGCACCGGTGGGGAGTGTGTTGCGGTGTGCGGCCACGAGTGGCAACCGCTCCGGCCCGGTGAGAACGCCGTCGATGGTCAGCATGTCGCTGATCGTCGTGTCGAAGTTGAGGCCCACGTTTTGTTGGGCACCGACCCACGCAGCGAGGCCCGCCAGGTCACGACAACGTTCGAGCGACAGGTAGACACCGTCGTCGACCAGGTGGCGTGAGGCAGTGGCAGCCAGGGGTGTGTGCATCGCCCCGGGTGCGAGAAGGTGCGGCAGTTCGTTGAGCGCCGACCACCGGCGTTCAGCGTGTACCCAGTCGAGGGTCTCGGCCCACACCGCGCTCGAGATGACGAGATCGAATTCGCGACCCGCATCGAAACCGTCGACATCGGCCGCAACGAATTCGACGTTGCGAAGTCCGAGGTCGGCCGCCATGTCGCGCGCGGTTGCGATCGCAACCGGGCTGACATCGACCCCGATGATGCGTGCCTGCGGGTTCATCGCGGCGAGAAAACACGACGCGACTCCGCCTCCACAGCCGAGGTCGATCGCAGCGTGCAGGTCGTCAATTCCCGCGAGGATGCCGAGCCAAGCGTGGGTGTGCGGCGCCGCAGCATCGATCGTTGCCCGTTGCCGCTCCGCGTCACGGCAGAACACCTCGACATCGCCGGGTGCCGACCGGCCGCGGGCCCGTCGCTTCAACATTTCGCCAACCTCGCTGGCCACGGAATCGCCGCACCGCGGGGCCAATTCCTCCCAGAACTCCATCGCCCCCGCGTGGCGGACGAGGCCGGCTCGGGCGTAGAACTCGTCGACCGCGGTGTTCACCGCCCCGAGCATACGGTGCGACATTTTGGCACCCCTTCTGCCACCAAGGCCGCATGCCTCACCCGCAGCACCAAGGCGCTCGCCCATGAATGGTTCGCGGCGGCGATGGCTCGCTCCGGCCGTGTCGAGTTGTCGAACCAACAGCTACGCACGTGGATTGGTGAGGACAAACCAAGCGTTTCGAACGAAAAACTCGCAGTGCTCTCCGCCCTCGTCGATATTCCGAACATGGAAGCATCGGCCGCGGCGCTCGGGGCGAAGACGGCGGTCACCGTCAGCAATCCCGCAATGGCAATCATCGACACCGACTAGAGAAGTCGGCGGAACCATCGCTGGGACACGACCGCCGCGAGGAAAACCAGCACCACCGCAACGAGTGCAAAAAGCCCCGACGCTTCCTTCATGAGTGTCTTGCGAACGATGGCACTGCCGAGCGAGTCGTAGATCTTCGTGAGGGCGTCTTCGGTTGTCGCGGCAAAACTATTCCCCCGCGCAATGTCGGCGATGTTCTGCAGGGCCTGCTCATCGGGCGGAACCGGCACGGTTTGGCCATCGGGTGTGACAACCGTTCCATCCGCGGTTCCGAAAGCGATGGTGTTGACCTTCACTCCCCTTGCCTGTGCCGCCGCCGCGGCCTCGTTGTCGGGTCGTCCCGTCGTCGTGGTGCCGTCGGAGAGAAGGATGATCGTTCCCACACTTTTCTCCGCATCCGCCTCGTCGGCTGCCGCGGTGATCGTGTCGAGCGAGGCGAAGATCGCCTCGCCGATCGCAGTTCCGGTGCCCGGTTCAAGGCGCGAGATGACGCGCCGCACCGCATCGCGGTTATCCGTCGCAGAAATGATTTGCTGAGCGGCGCTGTCGAAGGCCACGACCCCGATCAGTGTGTCGGCAGGCGCGTTGTCGACGAAGCGAATCGCCGACTTCTTCGCGATCTCGATGCGTGACGGCGCCACGTCGGTCGCACTCATCGACAGCGACACGTCGATGGCCAACACGACCACGGCTTTTTCGGTCTTGTCGGTTTGCTCGTAGGCGGGGCGGGCCGCCGCCACGGCACCCGCGCACATCGCCAGGACCAAGAGGCCCGTCGGCACGACCTGTTTCAGACGCGATGGCGACACGGCAAGTTCGTCGAACAGTTCGAGCGAGCTAAAACGCACCCGCTGTTTCGGCTTGCGCCTGACGTCGACAACCGTCACGACGATGAGGGTCAACGGCAGGATGAGCAGCAGCAGCAGCCACGGAGAGAGAAGCGTCAGCCCGATCACGTACGACCCCCGGCGGCGAGACGTCGCTTGCGCGAACGCAGAAAGCCTGCGAGCACCGGCACCCAGTCGGTATCGGTGCGCAGATCAACCACGTCGACACGCGCTGCGCGCAACGATGTCAGCCTCGCCTCGAAACGTCGAGCGGCGGCTTCGGCGAATCGTGCCCGAACATCGGCTCGGGACGTATCGACAGTTGCCATCTGATGCGTCTCGATGTCCTCGAGGTCGATGACACCCACGTCGGGCAGGGCGAATTCACGTGGATCGGAGACGACGACGGCAATCACGTCGTGCCGACGAGTGAGACGCGACATCTCGGACGGCCACGCGGAGTCGAGAAAATCGGACACCACAACTACGAGACCCCGTCGGGTGCGCGGCGACATCAGCATCGCAAGTGCAGCCGCGGGATCGGCCGTCGCCGAACCGGGTTCCGCGGTCGAAGGCTCGAGGGTTGCAAGAACGGCGGCGAGATGATCGATACCCGATTTCGGCATGATGCGACCGGTGCCGGCGGCCACGACGCAACCGAGTCGGTTGCCCGATTGCACGATCAGAAGACCGATTGCTCCCGCGGCGTCGACCGCAAGCCTGTACTTGGTCGAGCGCGCGGTTCCGAACGACATGCTGGCCGACGCATCGACGACGAGCCACACCTCAAGTTCATGGTCGGCGATCGTGTCGTGGACCTGTGTTTCATTCGTGCGTGCGGTGGCGGGCCAATCGATGAGACGCACATCGTCGCCGTCGGTGTAGCGGCGGATGTCGCCCAGTTCCGAGCCGGCCCTGTGCAGCAGACCCGAATAGTCACCGTGCAACAAACCCGAGATGCGGCGAGTCACCGGGATCAGCGACTTCGGTAAACGGGGCGGCGCGGTACGGCGCATCGCTGGTTCCTCACCATCCGGAAGGTGCGAGAACACGCTCGAGCAGTGCGACGATGAACTCGTCGACTGTTGCGCCACGGGTCACCGCATCCCACGACAGGACGAGACGGTGGTTCAACACGTCGTAGGCAATGTCGTAGATGTCCTGCACCCGAACGGTCGAGTGACCTCGCATCATCGCAAGTGCACGACCTGCGGCCAGCAAACCGAGGGTTGCGCGCGGGCTTGCACCGAAAGACAACCAACCATCCAGTGCGTCGAATCCGAACGAACGGGGTTCACGTGTGGCGACGACGAGACGCACCGCGTAGTCGGCGACCGCTTCGGGTACGGGCAGGCCGGCGGCGACGGACTGCATCTCGCGTAGTTCATCGATCGCCAAAACCTGTGCCGACTCTGGCGCGGGACCGGCACTGCGTCGGGCAATCTCGACTTCTTGTGCGGGTGTCGGATAGTCGACCGGTACCCGCATGAGGAAGCGGTCACGCTGCGCCTCGGGCAACGCGTACACGCCCTCCTGTTCGATGGGGTTCTGCGTCGCGAGCACCATGAACGGCAGGGCCACCTTGGTTGTCACGCCACCGATCGACACCTGGCGCTCGGCCATCACCTCGAGGAGTGCCGACTGCACCTTCGCGGGTGCGCGGTTGATTTCGTCGGCGAGGACGAAGTTGGCGAACACGGGACCGAGTTCGATGTCGAATGCCTCGCGCGACGCGCGGTAGATGCGCGTGCCCATGATGTCGGCCGGCAGCAGGTCGGGAGTGAACTGGATTCGTGCGAAGGTGCCGCCCACCATTCGCGCGAGCGTCGATGTCATCATCGTCTTGCCGACACCGGGAACACCCTCGAGCAGACAATGGCCGTTGGCGAGCATCGAGATGATGAGCCGCTCGACGACACGCTCTTGTCCGACGACGTGGCGCGAGAGTTCGACCCTCAGGGTTTCGAGTTTCGCGTTCGCGGTCATGTTCACCTCTCCCGGACCGCGTCGGCGATCGCCTTCAGATCCGATGAAGAGACACCGGGCGTGCCCTCGACGATCACCGTAAGGTCGTCGGCAAGTTGTCGCACCTCACCCTTGCCGTTGTAGGCCTTGGCGGCCTTCTTCGCTCCGGGTCCCTTCGTGGCCGTGACCGTGACGGTTCCATCGGGCCCGGTGAGAATGATCGTCTCGACCCCTTGGTCGCCCGAACGGAACGACATGTTGTTCGACTCGGTCCAACCCTGTGGTGGCGTGATGTCGATGATTCCGGAGTCGGCCGCCTGTGGTGGCGTGCCGAACCCGTCGTTCGGCGCACTTTGGCCCGGGTCGAGTTGGTCGAAAAGGTCCCCGAACAAGTCGCCGAGCGAGTCGGGCAACTGGAAGTCGAAACCGTTACCTCGGTTCCTGAGCGGATTCTCGGTTGCAGGCAGTGTCGGCGCATCGACACCGCCGGCTTCTTCAACTTCGTCCATCAGGTCCTGCGCATCGGGGATCGGGACGGCAAACCCGACACCATTGCTGCCGCCCGATGTGGTGGCGATGGCCGTATTGATGCCGATGACGCGATTCTTTGCATCCACGAGCGGGCCGCCCGAGTTGCCGGGATTGATCGCTGCATCCGTTTGGACGAGACCTGTGAGTGTGAGCGAACCGATGGTCAACTGCCGGTTGAGTCCGCTGATGATTCCCGACGTCACCGACGCTTGGTAGCCGAATGGACTGCCGAGCGCAACGACCGGTTGACCGATGGCGAGGTCACCGCCACCCAGCTTCGCGGCGGGCAGTTCCTTGGTCGTCTCGACCGCGAGCACCGCAAGATCACGTGCCGGCCGACGCCCAACCACGCGGCCACGCAACTTGGTGCCGTCGTCGAGAACAACGTTGAACGTCTCGGCCGACTCGACCACGTGGTGGGCGGTGAGTACGAGACCCGACTCGTCGTAGATGACCCCGCTGCCGATTTCACCGTTCGATTCGATCTGCACAACCGACGGACCGACTTCCTTGGCCACCCGCTCGGGGCTGCCGGCCGGTGCCTGCGTACCCGAATCGGCCTTGGTTGTCGGGGAACGAGCGCCTTCATCCCCGTCAGTGGCCTGTGTTGTCTCGTCGTCTGCCGGCGTGGTTGAGGTCGACACCGCGGGGGAGTCGTCACCCCCCGAGAAGATCGCCACAGCACCACCAAGAACGAGTGCGGCCGCGACAATGATGGCGACGAGTTTGATCCCACGCTTGCTCCCGCTCCGCGATTGGAAGTCGGAGCCGTCGCCGTCACCGAACCGTGCGCTCGGAGGCGGCAGGGGCACTCCAAGCGGCGGGCTGGGCGGGATGTCCCGCCATGTTCGCGTGCGGGGAGGTGCGTCGGGGGCGTCAGGTGCGTTCACGTTGACCTCAGGGTAAACCCTCGCCGGACGTCAGAGAAGTCGGCGGTCGCGATCCTTTCTTGTTTCCCACGAGATTCGATCCGCGGTCGAGTTCGCGGCCGGGATCACGCTTGTGCGAGGTATTTGTCGATCACCTTGTGCACGTGACGCATACGCACCTCCTGGTAGTTGCCGAGAATCTCGGTGCCCCTCAGGCTGCCCTTGAAACCGCGCTGCTGCGCGGCAAGGTTGTCGGTGTCTTGGTCATATACGTAGCCGAGTCCTCTTTCGATTCCCGGAGCCGACATGTAGCTCTCTTGCACGTCAAGGTCGTAGGGAGTCGCCGGTGCGGGTGCCTCTTGGCCGTCAGGCGCGAAACGCAGGAACAACAATTCGAAGATGCACTCGTCCGGGTCTGTCGGGTGAGGCAGGAAGCGGTACACCATCGGCCGCGCAGCGCCCGGGAAGAAGAAGGCGTTTGGAAACACGAAGTACTCGATCGAGTCGAGGGTCTCGGCGACCTTGAAGCGCGAGAAGTCGTGGTTGAAGCGCTGCCTGAGTTCGTCCTGCACGATCTTGTAGTAGACGTCGCGCGCGGTCTTGCCCTCGGGCACCTTCGGTGCGTCGTCGGGGTTCCCGTAGCGACGACGCAACACGAAGTTGAGAATCTCTTGCTCGCTCTGCTTGCGTTCGATGTGCGGACTCTGCGTGCCAGAGGTGTGCATGAAGCGCGACACGTTTTCACCGAACACGTCGTACTGGGCGTTCGCATCTCCTGTTGCGCGCAGCCCCTCGGGGTGCGTTTTGTACACGTGGTAGGCCTCGAGGAACGCGCCCATCGACGCCTTCCAGTTGGCCGGCAGACGCTTGCGCAGGTGCAGTTCGAGGTAACGGTCGCCCAGGTCCCAGTTACCGGTGAAGTGTTCGGGCATCACGCCCAGGTACTCCCGCAACGGCGCCGCCTTCGTGTCGAAGTTCACCCAGACGAAGCCGCCCCACACGTCGACCTGGATCGAGGGCAGCTTGAGATCGTCATCGGAATGACCCGGAAAGTCCCACCGGCACGGCACCGAGGCGATGTTGCCGCTCGTCGACCAGGCCCAGCCATGGAAGCGACACGTGAAACGGTTCGCATTGCCGTTGTCCCACGACGGCTTCAACTGTGTTCCGCGGTGACCACAGAAGTTGTCGATCGCGCGGATCACACCGTCGTCACCGCGCACGATGATGATCGAGCGGTGGCCGATGTCGTACACGTAGTAATCGCCGATGTTCGGAATGTGCTCCTCACGGCAGGCCCACTGCCACACTTTCGACCACACTTTTTCGAACTCGAGTTCGAGGAACTCTCTCGATGTGTAGCGGTAGAAACCGATCGGCTCGTCACCGAGGTACTCGTAGGACTCGGTCATCATCTGCGGCGGTGCGCCCGTCTCGTCACGGCGCAGGACGTCTTGGTAGGTCTCCCCCGGACAGCGGTGTTCACCCTTGGCGACACCGGGATCGGGAAGTGTCTGTTCCATGGAAACAGGGTATCCCAGGCCGCTCCGGCTCCCCGAGGGTGCACGCACCGTGAGGAACTGACGTGGAGCGTCGACTCGATCACGGTGCCCGATAGGGGGTCGGGCGAGGGAGCGGAAGTCTTTGCGGACGAAAGAGGGTTGCACACGACCGGGCCGAGGTGGATCACAGGGGCGAATTTTCTCGTCCTCCACTTCCCTGCACCGTCCCGTGTCGGCCACGGCCTGGGTCAGTGAAGAATGGTCATCCCGCCGTCCACGACGATGCTGGCCCCGTTCAAGAAACTTGCCGCAGGCAGACACGCGCTGAGTGTCATCTGGGCAACTTCTTCGGGTTCCCCGTACCTGCGCAGGGGCACCTTTCGCTTGGCGTAGATCGTCTTTGACTCGTCGGGAATGTCGGCGGTCATCGCGGTGTTGATCGGCCCGGGACAAATGGCGTTGACGTTGATGCCGTGCCGACCGAGTTCGGCGGCGAGGCTCTTGGTCAGGCCGACGACACCGTGCTTGGTCGCCGAGTACGCCGCCAGGCCCGGCGTCGCAACGATCGCCTCGGTCGAGGCCACGTTGACGATGCGCCCCGATCGCCCCGTCATGTGGGGTACGACCAACCGCACGAGGTGCGCATAGGCACTCAGGTTCACGGCGAGTGTGGCGTTCCAGGCCTCGGCGAAGGCTTCATCGTCGGTGAACACCGACGAGGCGCGGCTGATACCGGCGTTGTTGACGAGAATGTCGATGTTGCCGAAGCGGGCGATTGCAGCGTCGACGAGCGCACGTCGCTGGTCGTCGGCGGTCACGTCGGTCGGCACGCCGATCACACGGTCGGCTCCGTGCGCCGCGGTGATCTCGCCCACCACGCGAGACACGCGGTCCTCTCCGAGATCGGCCACCACCACGTTCGCTCCCTCATCGGCGAACAGATGTGCCGTGGCGCGGCCCATGCCGCTCGCCGCACCGGTGACGATGACCGTCTTGCCCAGCACCGAGCGGTCGAGCGACGTCAGGCGCGCCATTCGAAACGTCCACCCATGCCGTAGGCGGGAAGGTGCAACGCGCGGTACGGGTCGACGCGCATGAAACCGGTGTCGGGTGAATTGTCAGGCCCTCCCGGCGCGAAGAGGTCGAGGTCGTAGTCAAAGACACCGGTCCACAGGCGGCGCTTCGTCTCAGGATCTGAATGCAGCGACGCGGTGCCCCAGATCTCCACTCCGTCGCCCTTTTCCGTCACCTGCCAGTGCAGCGCGACGTGGTTGTTGTGTCGCACGTTCTTGGCTTTCACCGAGTCGTTGCCGATCATGATCCAGATCGCATCACCCTCCCAGCACGGATGCACCGGAACGACATCGGGATGACCGTCACGGCCGACGGTGGCAATGTGCGCCCACGGACTGAGTGCCGTCGCCGCGGTGCGGATCGACGCAAGGTCGCTTCCCGACAACCCGCTCACCTCCCCGTCACGCGCGCGCCAGGTCGGCGGCACAGAGAATGCCGTCGAGCATCGGCGGCGGCAGCACCGTCGGATGACCGGCCCACAGTTGCACGCAGTCACCCGTTCGGCCACTCGGCCCCTCATTGATGAGTTCGATGAGAACACCCGCGACACCCTCGGGTGTCATCACACCCGGAGCAGGTGGGCGGCCTCCAAGAAAGCCGAGATACATCGGTGTCGCCGTCGCTCCCATGCCGAAGGAGTTGACACGAATCTTGTGCGGCGCGAGCGCGCGCGCCCAGGCGTTTGTCAGACCCTTGATTCCCCACTTCGAGGCGTCGTACACGTCGAAGCCCGGGCCGCCGACGGCGGCGCGCCGCACGTCCTTCCAGTTGCACAACTGCGCCTCGTCGTGCGAGTGCATTTCGGGCCAGCCACAGGTGTGGATGTGGTCCGTGGTGACGTTGATCAGATCGCCGCCGTTCTCCATCAGGTACGGAATCGCGGCGCGCCCCGTGAGATACACGCCCCGCAGGTTCACGTCCATCATGAATTCGAAGTCGTCGACCGCCTTCCAGAAGTCGTCCTTTGCGGGGTTGGTCACGCGCACCACTCCGGCGTTCGCCACGACGATGTCGAGACCACCCACCTTGTCGGCGGCACCGTCAACGAAAGCCTTCACGTCCTCCTTTTTCGCCACGTCCGCAACCTTCGCCCAGCAGTTCACGCCCAGACAGCGAACCTCGTCGCGCACGGCCTTGACCGAATCGTTCACGTCGCAAATGGCCACGTCGGCACCCGCCCGAGCGAGTGCAATCGCGTATGCCTTGCCCAATCCTGCTGCGGCGCCGGTAACGAGTGCCCGACGCCCCTCCAGTGATGTCCCCATGTCGCCGAACATAGTCCGCCTCGGACGGGCGAATTTCCGAACTCGTATAGTGGTGTCGAACAGACAGTCGATCCGGAGGGCCACATGTCGTTGACCGAAAACCTCAAGACTGTCGTGGGTGGTGCCTTCGAGATCACCGCCGAGCGCGCCTCGACCGAGCAGACAGACTTTCCGTTGATGCCTCTCGGCACCGCATGCGACATGGGCCGCGACCACAACGGTGTACCGCTGATCGACCCCCGCATCTTTGGTTCGCGCGAATTTCAACGCAACCCGTATCCCTACTACCACATCATGCAGGACCACTATCCGGTCTTCCACGACAAGCTGAACAACTGCTACTTCGTCACCCGCTACTCCGACATCAACGACGCCTACTTCGACGGCCTCGGCTTCAACACGATTCCGAAGGGCAGTTCGAACCATGTCCTGGGGAATACACAACTGGAACTAAGTGGCATCGAACACAGCCGTCGCCGCAATCTCTACGGTCGCCATCTGGTCGGCAGTGCGCTGACGAAGCGTTTCGGTGCAATCTGCAAGATGGCCAACGACATGATCGACTCATGGTTCGACCCGGCATCGGGAATCTCGGAATACGACCCGTCGACGGGCAAGTACGTGATCGAATTCGGCAGGGCATTCGCCAACGACTTCCCGATCCGCGTCGTCTGTCAGGTGCTCGGTTTCCCCGACGAGGCACAGGACCGTTTCTTCTATTGGTACAAGAACATGATGGGCGGTATCGGTGGTCGCGACTTCGAACAAAAGGGTCTGATCGCTCGCCAGGACCTCGAGGACTTCGTCGAAGAAATCGTCGAGCAGCGTCGCACGTCGCCACAGTATCTCCTCGATGACAACGGCAACCAGGTTGCGCCCGACATCATCTCCGAGCTCTGCCAAACGGTCATCGACGGCGACTACCTGTCGACCGAGGAGATCACCTCGAACATCGCCCTCATCGTGGGCGGTGGGGGTGAGACCACTCGCGGCGCGATCCTCAACATGTGGTACCTGTTGCTCCAGCACCCCGACCAGATGGCTGCCGTTCTTGCGAATGACGCGCTGTGGGATGCCGCGTTCCATGAGACTCTGCGCCATTCGTCGTCGATCGGTGGCCAGCCTCGCCACAACACCTTCGACATAGAGATGCACGGCATCAAGATCCCCACAGGTTCTTTGATGCACATGGTGGACTGGGCCGCCAACCACGATCCGCGCGTCTTCAGCGACCCGGAGCGCTTCGACATCTTCCGCAACGACCTCTACACCGACAAGATCGTCCGCGCCGGCTACCGCAAAGAAGGCAAGTGCAATCACATGGCCTTCGGCGTCGGTCCGCACCTGTGCCCAGGTGCGTGGATTTCACACCAGGAAGCATCGATCGGCTCGAACATCATGTCGAAGCGTGTGAAGAACGTAGCGATAGTCGAGGACCGCATGCCAAAGGACATCGACGGAGAGACACTCGCCCCGATCGGTCTCGGAGCCATCAACGAATTGTGGCTCGAGTTCGAAAAGGTGTGAGATGACCTACAGCTCGGACAACGAAAACGACACGCTTGCCAGCGAACGGGGCGACGACGAGGCGGGCTACCGCACTTACGAAGTGTTCCAACGCGAACGAGTCGGCACCCCGCCACCCGTCAAGCCGGGCCAAATGCGCACACAGGATTACCTCGACGATCCCTACACGTTGCTCGCCAAAGTTCGCTCCTACGGGCCCGCATGGCGCGACTGGCCGGGCAATTGTTTCTGGGTGACGCACTACAACGACGTCACCTCGGTCCTCGCCGACACCGCGAACTTCGCCGTTCGTTCGAAGCGTTGGCACTACCACCTCACCGACTTCGGTCGTGATCTGCGCAACCAGATACCCGTTCTCACCGCGCAAGCCAAGGGCATCGATGCGAACGCCCGGAGTGCAGCCGAGGAACTGCTCGGTGCCGTGGCAAAGAACGGGTCGGCCGATCTCGTTGCCGACTTTGCCGCGCCGTACCCGCTCGTCGTGCTCGGCCGCACCATCGGCATTCCAGACGCCGACCTTGTGCTGTTCGCCGATCGCTACCTGCGCATGCAGCGCGGTTGGCGCTGGCACCCCGCCAACCAAGCGGTGGGACTGCATGCGATACGCGAACTCGTCGATTACTTCACACCGCTTCTCGACAAGCGCCGTAGCGACCCCCAGGACGACTGGTTGTCGGCAATTGCGATGGTCGAAATCGACGGGTCACAGACGACGGCTCAAGACGTCGTGGCCACACTCCTAGAGGGTGACCACGAGACACTCCACGGCGCACTTGCCAACATGTGGATGCTGCTCCTCACCCATCCCGAGCAACTTGAAGCGGTCCGCGGTGAACGCCGACTCGTGAAGTACGCGTACCTCGAAACGGTTCGTCATTCGACACCCGTCATCAGCGCCGACCGCTTCGCCCGCCGTGAAGTCGAACGATTCGGACTCTTGATTCCCGAAGGGGCCCTCGTCATCTGCTCGGCGGGAGCGGCAAACCGCGACGAACGCATCTTCAACGACGCCGACCGGTTCATCGTCGGGCGCAAAGACCTCGTGCAGCGCGAACCGCGCGGCCAGTACCGAGCCGACGGCCTGCCGTCGGGCATCACACCCGCGCTCGGGACACCATCGAAGTATCCGGCGTTACCCGTCGGTCGCCCGCGTTCGCTCTATGCCATCACTCGCGACACTGCAACCACCGCGTCACAGGTGCTACTCGAAATGTTGCCGCATGTGAAGCTCGCCGCCGGTGCGAATCCGGTGATGAAGTGCAAGGCTTGGGGCGAGATGCACGCCTGCTGGCAACTGCCCGTCACGTTCTGAGAACTCAGGCGCCGCCGGACACCACGATGTTCTGACCCGTGATCCACGACCCGGCGGGCGAAGCCAGCCATACGGCGGCTGCGCCACAGTCGCTTGGTGTGCCGAGGCGACGGATGGGAATGCGCACAGCAGTTGCCTCGAGCTGCGCGTCGGTGACATGGCCGACGGTCTTGGTTGCTTCCGTGGGAACGGTTCCGGGTGAGATGCAGTTCGAGCGGATGCCCTTCGGGCCGAGTTCCGTGGCGAGTGTGAGAGCGAGCGAGTTCATACCCGACTTCGCCGCGCCGTAGGCAGCGAAATTCACGGCGGGCTTGATTGAAGCGATCGATGAAATGCCGATGAGGGTCGAACCCGGCTTCATGACCGTGGCGCACGCGCGCGATGCAACGAAATGCGGGCGCAGGTTCAGCGCGATTTGGTTGTCCCAGTGCCATTCGGGGAACTCTTCGAAGGCGAAATTGCCCGGGTAGTCGGACGTACCAGCGTTGCTGACCCAAGTGTCGATCGATCCGAGTTCGTTCATCGCACGCTCGACGATGGTGGGAATCGTGTCAGGCGCCGTGATGTCGGCAACCACCTTCATCGATTTCTGCCCACGCTCGGCAACACGCTCGGCAACCTCGTCGAGTTCATGTTCACGCCGAGCCGTGAGAACCACCGTCGCTCCAGCGTCGGCAAATGCAAGGGCGATTCCGCGGCCGATACCGCGGCCCGCGCCGGTGACAACGGCGACCATTCCATCCATGCGGAACAGATCCATGACATTTGCGTCGGCCGGGTCGACCGGTGTGTGCGTGCGTGAGACCTTCGATGACATGACAGACTCCCCCTCGTGACTGATACGGCGCGCTCGGGGCTTCCCGACAACGAGATCCTCGGCTACCGCTTCCCTGGTGGACGGTACACGATTGCCCACTGGGAGAACTTCCTGCTGACCGACTGCACCACGGCGGAGCAGTTGCCCGACGGCCTCGCACACCCGGTTGCGCTGTTCCATGTGCCGATTCTCGGCTCGGGTATCAACATCGCGCGGTTGTTCGAGGTGTGCGGTGCCGAGGGACCGGGTTCGGTTGGCCTCGACGGTTACGACTGGGAGTACTTCTCACGTCTGCGGGTCGACTCCGAGTACGACGTGCAGGGATCGATCGTCCATTGGGAACACATGCTCGACGAGAAAGGCAACGCCTACGACGCGATGAAGTTCGCGATCGAGTTGCGTGACGTCGCCAACGGCAACGCACCCGTCGCGCGGGTCACCAACTCGTGGAGATTCCGTCGCCAGCACGGCACCGCTGCGTACAAGCGTCCCGCGGAGAAGACCGCCGAAACGGCCTCGACGACTTCGCAGAGTATCGCGGAATTCGCCGTCGACGGCGTTGATGCGCAGCGCATGAAAACGATGGCCGCGATCCTGCGTGATCCGTACCGCGTGCATTGGGATCGCGCGGCAACGGCCGAAATGGGCCTCGGTGGTCGCGTCATCAACCAAGGTCCCTTGAATCTGAGTTACATCGTCAATGCGCTGCATGCATTCGGTGGCGCAGGTTGCGTGCGTCGCCTCACCGTCGCTTTTCATCGCCCCGTGTTCGACGGCGATCGCGTTGTCGCCGGCGGTGAGGTCGTTGGCGCAGAGACGTTCGTGGGCTGCTCCGTCCGGAGGGTCGACGTGTGGCTGCGCCGCGACGACCCGACACCGGGCGAAATCGTGGTTTCGGGTACCGCGCTCATCGACTGACAAAGCGCCCGGGGCGGCCGGCTGGAGACTCGGCTGAGCGTCCGCCAGCCCACGAGGCGATTTCGTCCAACACGCTCAGCGAACGAACTCCCTGCACCCTGCAATGAAGCCACGGCTTCGGGGGTTTTGTGTTGCGCTCCCGTTTACCTGGCGATGTGACTGTGGTTATAGTGAGGGAAGCCGGCATGCCGGTTGTCACATCAACGGTCGGGCATACGTGCCCGAGTTCACAGGGGGATGATTTGAAGAACCAGAAAAGGAAACTCCTGGTTCCTGTTGCAATGGCCGTCGCAGCGGCTTTGTCGATGGGAGCAGGTGCAGTTTCCGCAAAAAGCAACAATGCGGCCGTCAAGGCTGCAGGAAAAAAGTGCACCATCAAGTTAAACGCAGCGCTCGATGCCAAGGAAGGCAAGAACGCGGGTTGGCTGGCGCAACGCTGGGCATGTGGCGACAAGGCGCCGCTCGAGGCCACGGGTGACCCAATCGTCGTAGGTTTCCAGAACGCTGAGGGTCCGGTCATCAACTTCCCCGAGTACCGCGTGGCAGCCGAGGCAGCCGTCGAGTACATCAACAAGCAACTGGGTGGTGTCGGGGCAAACCCTGAAGCGGGCACGCCTGGACGGCCACTGAAGTTGGAGATCTGTAAGTACAACGCTCTCGTGCCGGCCGAACTGCCCGGTTGTGCGAACTCACTCTCCTCGAAGAAGCCGGCGCTCGTGATCGCTACACTCGCCTTCGGTGAGGCGCACTTCGCTATCTACCAAGGTGCGAAAATCCCACTCATCGTCGGTACTCCGATCATGCCGAAGGACTTCACTTCGCCCGGTACCGTCGCCATCGGCGGCGGCGGCGGATGCCTTGGTGTTCACCTCGGTCTGATCACCTACGCGACGCAGTACCTCTTGAAGGACAAGCTCAAGAAGCCAAAGGGTGGCCGTGTCGGTGTTCCGTGGGCGAACTCGCCTCCCGGTGTCTTCTGCTACAACGACCTCGAGGCCAAGCCGCTTGACGTTCTTGCAGGAAAGACCCTTTCGGGCGCGAAGATCAAGTCGACCGCCAAGCTGAAGGGCACGATGCCAGACATTAAGTACATCGGTGTTCCGGTTGACAGCGGTAAGGCGGACGTGTCGGCCGAAGTGGCTCAGGTACTCGCCTTCAAGCCCGACATCATGGTGTACTCGAACCAGGGTTCGGAGTGCTGGACCTGGATGAACGAAATGCTCAAGCAGGGATGGGACGCGAAGAAGAGTTTCCCGGTTGTTCTGTCTGGTGCCTGCATTGACCTCGTCACCATGGCCAAGCTCGGCGACAAGATCAAGGGTATCTACACCCTGGGTGGACTGTCGATTCTCGACCCGGATGCGCTCAGCGGTTTCGCCAAACAGCAAGCGGTGAACTACCGCGACAAGATGGCCAAATACTCGAAGGATGCAAAGCTGAACTCGACCGGTTTTGCGACGCAGGGTTACGGCGTGGTCATGAACACGTGGATGATGATGAACCTCGCCGGCGGTGCCAAGGCCACCGGTGCGGACGTCCTCAAGGCTTACAAGGCAACAAAGGGCCACGTCGGCTTCGGCTCGACCGGTCTGAACTGCAAGGATGCCATCAAGCCGTACATCGCCGTGTGCTCGACCGAGGTCTCGGCCAGCCAGTGGAATGGCAAAGCACTCAAGGCCATCAAGGGCGCCCAGGACTTCTCGGGCCTCGTGTTGGTCGGAAAGGGTGACGAACTCCGCTTCAATGAAGTGAAGTAACACTTCTTCGGGCACTTCGTTCACCACGTTGTGTCGACAAAAAGGGGGGGTGGCCCTCACGGGTCACCCCCCCTTCGACATAAAGCGACACGGTCCGGCGAAGGACCCTGTCGCAATTCAGCCGTTTGAGGGCGCTGGGTCGCCAGCGACTTTTTTGGGTTCTCGGGGGGACCATGCAACAAGCAATTCTTTTTTCAATCATGGGTCTGGGCGCCGGGGGGTTCTTTGCACTCATGGCCATGGGGATCGTGACGGCATACAAGGGTTCGGGCGTCATCAATTTTTCGCACGGTGCCATTGCCATGTACATCGCATTCCAGTTCTTCTACCTTCGCAACGAGGGAATCTTCCACTTCCCGTGGTTCGACATTCTTCCAACCAAAACATTGAACATTCCGGTTCGACTCTCACTCAACAACGGGGTCGGCATCAACGTTTGGCTCGCCGCGATTCTTGCAATGGCGACGGCACTTCTCCTGGGTGCTGCCATCCACTATCTCGTCTTCAAACCACTCCGCAACTCCGCGCCGCTCGGCAAGGTAATCGGTGCCGTCGGCGTCATGACCTACCTGCTCGGTCTCGCGTCCCTGCAGTTCGGTGCGATCATCCCGAACCCGGAAGCAGTTCTGTTTCCGGACACGACCTTCAAGAATTTCCTCGGACTCGGCGGTCAGGTATCGGTTGAATCACTTGCTTTCGCTGGATTGTCGATCGTCGTCGGTGGGGCCGTTTGGTGGTTCTACAAGAGCACGCGTGCAGGTCTCGCGACGCGCGCCGCGGCAGGCAACGAAAAGGGGGCGGTCCTCCTCGGCTTCTCCCCCGATCGTCTGGCGCTCTACAACTGGATGCTCTCAGCGTCGATTGCCGGCTTGATCGGCATCTTCTCGGGCACCATCACCGGTTCGCTCAGCGTCGGCAAATTCACCGGACTCATCGTGCCCGCGCTCGGTGCGGCTCTCATTGGTGGTATGTCGTCCATCCCACTTGCGGTTGCAGGTGGTCTGATCATTGGCTTGCTTCAAAACTTCACTGGAACATGGATGACCGGCCAAAGTTGGTTTCCCGCCTGGGGTCGGTCGGGCATCCGCGAGGCGGTTCCGCTGATCATCATCGTCGGCGTGTTGTACGCGCGAGGAAAGAGTCTTCCCGTGCGCGGCAACATCGAAGAAAAGCGCTTGCCGCTTGCCCCGTACCCGAAACGCGTGGGTATCTACGTTGCGGTGTTCGTACCGCTCGGATTCCTCCTCGCCGCCGGTCTCCCCGGCGACTGGGGTTGGGGTGGACTCACAGGACCTTGGGGGTTCCATTTCGGTGTCACTCTCGTGGCTTCGATGTTCGCGCTCTCCATTGTGTTGTTGTCGGGTTACGTCGGTCAGATCTCGCTCGTTCAGATCACTCTCTCCGGTATCGCGGCTTTCGTGACAGCCCGACTAGTTGCAAAGGGTGCGGAGCCTTCGGCTGAATTCGACCCGTTCGCGGTTGAGGGACCGGGGTGGCCATGGCCCCTTGCGTCGATCGCTGGTGTGGCCGTTGCCGTCGTCGTCGGCATGCTCCTGGCGATTCCTGCGCTGCGCATCCGCGGTGTCCAACTCGCTGTCGTCACGATTGCAGCTTCGATCTCGATCTATACGTTGTATTTCGCGAACTCGGAACTCACCGCTCTGCAGGGCGGAGCGGCCTACATCTTCCCGGCACCGACGTTCTTTGGTATCGAGATGGGCTCGACAGGGCGCTCGGGACTTACCGATTCACCACGTTTCATCCTGTTTGCTCTCGTCGTGCTCGCGGGGTTGTGCGTACTCGTGGCAAACATTCGACGGGGCAGTTCTGGTCGACGATTCTTGGCAGTTCGTGCCAACGAGCGTGCTGCGGCGTCCGCGGGCGTCGACGTTGCAAGAACGAAGATCCTTGCTTTCGGTTTGGCTTCGGCCATCGCTGGTATCGCGGGCATCATGGCTGCGTACCAGATCGGCCAGACGGCAGCACCGTCGTACGACTACGGCATCGGCCTCTCGGCTCTCGCCTTCCTCTACATCGGTGGTATCACCTCGATCAACGGCGCAATTCTCGGTGGCATGGCTGCCGCGGGTGGTCTCGTGGCCTACTTCGGCACGTGGCATTCGCCTGGTTTGTTCAGCTACACGGGGATCATGGGAGGTATAGGCATCGTCCTGACCGCAATCATCCACCCGGCGGGTCAGGCCTCAATCTTCCAGCCACTGATGCAACATCTCGGCGGATGGCTGGTGAAGGCCCGCGGCACCGCATGGTTGAACTCACTGACGCGTTACGGACCATTCATCGTGCTCGGCGCGATCTGGGGGGTCATCGGCATCAACCCCTGGCGTACCGATGAGTACTCGCGCTTCTGGATGGCACTGACGGGCATCTTCCTCGTCTTCTTCGTCCGCAGCATCGTCGTTCAGATTCGTGCCGCGCGCGCAGCCAAGGCCGCGCAAGCAGCCGAACTCGAGAAGTTTCTCGCCGAAATGGAGGTGGCGAAGTGAGTGCTCTGCTCGAAACCCATGACCTCACGGTTTCCTACGGTGGTCTGCACGCCAACTCAAACGTCAACATAAAGGTCGAGAAGGGCAAGTTGACGGGTTTGATTGGCCCCAATGGTGCCGGCAAGACGACTTTCATCGATGCCATCACCGGCTTCACGAACGTCTCGTCGGGCCGAGCAGAGTTTCGCGGCCAAGATTTGTCGGGTGAGTCGGCTGCCGGGCGTGCCCGAAACGGGCTGGTCCGGACGTTCCAGTCACTCGAACTTTTCGAGGACCTCACGGTGTGGGACAACTTGATCGTGATGGCCGAAACGACGTATTGGTGGTCGTTCTTGGCCGACATCATCAGGCCAAACCGCAAGGTTGGTGTCGAAGAACAGGCGCAGTGGGCACTCGACCTACTTGGACTAGGCGACTTGAAGGATCGACTCACCTTCGACCTGTCGCACGGCCAGCGCAAGCTGGTGAGCGTGGCGCGAGGTCTGGCGGCCCGCCCCGAGCTGTTGCTTCTCGACGAGCCCGCGGCCGGTCTCGACACCGTCGAGTCCCAGCAACTCGGTTCACACCTCCGCGAAATCCTCAACCGTGACATCACGTTGTTCCTGATCGACCACGACATGGGTCTCGTGCTCAGCGTGTGCGACTACATCTACGTGCTCGACTTCGGCAAAATCATCGCCGAGGGTACGCCCGATGAGGTCCGTAAAAACCCTGAAGTCATCAAGGCGTACCTCGGTGAAACGGCGGGCGAGATCCAGGCACAGGAGGGCGCCGCAGTGCGCCAGCAAGGAGGCAATTGATCATGACTGAAGCTCTCATAGAAGTGAAGAATCTGAACGCGGGTTACGGCGGCATCCCCGTGGTGCGTGGACTCGATCTCCACGTCAACTCGGGTGAAGTGGTTGCCCTTCTCGGACCGAATGGTGCGGGGAAGACCACCACTCTCCTGACGATCAGCGGCATCCTCAAGCCGGTGTCCGGCAACATCAATGTGCTTGGCTCGTCGACGATCGGTGAGCGTCCGGAGAAGATCGCGCGTCGCGGTTTGGCCCACGTGGCCGAGGACCGTTCGCTGTTCTTCGACCTCACCGTGCAGGAAAACCTTCGTCTGGGCCTCACGACCGACAGGGAGAAGAAGGCAGAGGCATTGGAGAACGCCCTGACGATGTTCCCTGCTTTGCGACCGCTCGTCGGTCGCCGCGCAGGGCTGTTGTCGGGTGGCGAACAACAGATGCTCGCCATGGCACGTGGCCTCGCCTCGAATCCGAAGGTGTTGCTGGTCGACGAGATGAGCCTCGGTCTCGCACCGATCATTGTCGAGCGCATGCTCCCGATCGTGCGTGAGATCGCAGACAGAACCGGAGCGGGCGTACTCATGGTCGAACAGCACGTCGGCCTCGCACTCAGCGTCGCCGACCGTGGCTATGTCATGGCGCACGGCGAACTCACGATGGAAGGTACGGCCGAGGTTCTCAAGTCGAATCGCGCCCTCCTGGAGGCGAGTTACCTCGGCGGAGGGCACTAGCCCGACGCCGCATCGGCAAAGCGGAGGGCACTGGCCCGACGCCAAAGAGACCGAACACAAAAGAGCCCCGGCCGAGAGGCCGGGGCTCTTTCGGTGTGCCCACCACAGTCACACGATCCTTCAGCGCGTGTTACGCACCGGGTTGTTCGTGGGTACCACCGCGGCAACGGTCTGCACGACCACGACACGCTGGATGTCGGGCCGTCCAACGCGCGACACGCGCAGCGTCACGCGGCACTCACCGACACGCGTTGCACGCACCGCCGCACCCAGGACCGGGGTCAACACGTTTCGGCAGTTGCGTGGATGGCTCACCTTCATCTCGACGCGTAGGCGGGTGAACGGATGTGCACTCACGCTGCGGACGCGACTGAGGGAACTCGCAATCAACGACCCCGGCAGCCGCACCCCCGCGGCACGGGCCACGCGCACCAGGTTCGCATCACGACCGAGGCGCAGTTCCAACACACCGCGCTTGGCAATCGACAGCGGGCTCGCTGCGACGGGAGGAACCACCGCAGGTGCGGCGACGGTTGCCGATTCAGGTGCCGTGTCGGCGACTTGCTTCTCGACGGGCTGTGGCGAGGCCGGCACGTTGCGCACGGGCGCCTCTTCGATCGGTGCGGGACCGGGAACAGTCGGCGAAGGAACGCTTGGTTCGGGCTCGACGGGTGCCGGGGTGTCGGGTCGTGACGGGGCCGGTTCGGGGGCGGGTGGCGCGGGCGGCAGGCCTGCGATCAGCAGCACGGGCTGTGCAGCGATGGTTTGCGAATGATCACCGGCCTGGCCCGAGACGCTGTTGCCCCAGCACCACACCGACGAGTCGTCGAGGCGCGCGCAGGTGTGTCGCAGACCCGCCGCGGTTTCGAGAACCGTGCGGCCTGCGACGACGACAGCCGAAAGTCCGAGCTGACCAAAGCTCGCTTCACCCCAGCACAACACCGCGCCGCCACCGGTTGCAACGCACGTGTGTGCACCGCCCGTCGACACCCGTGTGATGCCGGCCTCGATGTTGTTCGGCGTCAACTGGCCGTAGTTGTTGGCACCCCAACAGCGCAGAGCACCCACCGTGGTGCGCATGCAGGTGTGTGCGCCACCGGCGCTCACCTCTGCGACGTTGGCAAACGTCGGGTCACCGGTGCGGCCGTCGGCGGCGCGGCCCCAGCATTGTGCGCGGCCCACGCTGCGCAGCACACATACATGGTTCGTACCCGCATCGATGTCGAGGGCATCGAAGATGCCCGTGACGGGCGTCGGGGTGTTGCGCATGATGCGCGTGCCATCACCCACTTCGGCGTACTGGTTACGGCCCCAGCACTGCGCGGCGCCGTTCGACAACAAGACACAGGTGGTGAAGCCGCCCGCGGTGATGTCGCTCGGCAGGGCAGCAGAGGGCGCAAGGGTGACGAGGGCGGGAAGTGTCTGGCTGGAAAAGTTTCCGATCCCGAGCTGACCGAAGTCGTTAATCCCCCAGCAGTAGACACGGTGGTCGCGGGTCACCGCGCACGTGTGGAATGCACCGGTGTCGACGGCAACGGCCTGGGCCCCGGCGGGCAACTGCACCGTGACGGGTGTTGCCGACGCTGCAATGTCTTCGACGCCGAGCTGTCCGAAACCGTTGCTGCCCCAGCACTGCACGACACCGTCGGCGTGCAAGGCACAGGAGTGTTCGTCACCAGCGGCCAGCGCCACAACGGGACTCGGGGTCGCTGCAGCGGCGGGAAGAGCCCCGGCAAGGCCGCCCAGAAACGTGGTGACGAGGACTGTGGTGGCAAAGGCCGTTCTGATTTTCATTCCCTACAGAGCCGCCACCCCCCATCCGGCGGACATCTTTTTGCCGGTGGCTCTACGGGCAGGTTGAGGCATAGACGGCAATCTGCGCCGTCGTCACACCGCCGGCTTTGTCGGTGGCCTCGATAACCACCGTCGCCTTGGTGGCCGCCGTGTCGAGTTTGTCGATCGCCGTGAACCAGATGCCATTCCCGAAGCTGCCGGCCGCGTGCCACTTCGACGCCCCGCTGAGTTGCATGCGCACCGACGCAATGCCCTGCGGGTCACTCACCTTCACCGAATAAGCGAACGTCTTTTGTGTCGGGGCGCCGAATCTCAGACACGAGTTGAACGAAATCTTCGACGGTGAGTTCGACCCCAACGCGACCGCGGTACTCGTCGTCGGTACCACCGGGGCGGGCGGCGAGATCGTCTGGGGGGCCGGTGCCACCGTTGTGGCGACGACCGCGGGTGACTCGGCCGGAGCGACGCTTACCGCTGGCGAAACAGATGAAGTAGCCGTCTCCGGTGCGACCGTGGTTTCGGATACCAGGGGAACCGTCGAAGGGACGGTGGTCTTTGGAGATGGCGCGACAGAGACTTTTGGCGCTGGAGGGACCGTCGACGAGACAGTTGCTGCAGCGCCAGCGAAAGCAGTCGAGTCGACGGGAGCCGCCGGCGTTGTGGTCGCAGTCGAGTCGACGGGAGCCGCCGGCGTTGTGGTCGCAGTCGAGTCGACGGTCACGGCTGGCGCTGTGGACTCTGGCGACTCGACGAACTGCGGTGTCTGCCTCCCGTTGTTCACCACGACACCAAGGATCGCGACCAAGGCGACCCCCGCCACCGCCGACAGCACCGCGGGCCGACGCAGGAACGGTGGCTTTGGCAGCGCACTGAGGCCGAGCTCCACGCCTGCTGCGACGGAGTCGAAGATGCGCGAGCGCAGCGATTCGGGTGCGGCGAAGTACGGCGCAGCCATGACCGCTCCACCCGGCTGCAGCAAAAAGGCGCGTTTGCGTTCGCAAATACTGCATTCGTCGACGTGGCGGGCGATGCGCTTGCGCCACAGAGGTGAGAAAGTGCCGTCCCAGTCGACGAGAAGAACATCAAGGTCACTGCACTCCTTGCGGCCCTGTCGCGCCACTAGAAGAGCACCGGCCGAACGGGCGATGCGGTCGCGCACGCGTTGTACCAGTTTCTGCGCATTGGCAAACGTCAATTCGAGGCTGGCCGCGATTTCGTCGTTCGACAGACCCTGTCGGGCAAAGAGGTGGAATACCTCTTTTTCGCGTTCTGTGAGACCCGCAACTGCCTCGTCGATCAGCGAGGCGAGTTCGCGGCGGTCGTGGTCGCCAGCGAAGTCGGGGTCGACCGACTGTTCGGGGGCGTACTCCTCTCGCACGTATCGTGACCTTGCGCGGGCCTTGGCGCGCACTTCGTTGCGCACGATTGCATACACCCACGCGCGGAACTTCGACTCGTCGCGCAACTGGCCGATACGGCTCTTCACGATGAGTACCGTGTCGTGGACGACGTCGGCGGCGAGTGATGCGTCGCGCAGTTGCCGACGGGCAAAGTCATAGAGCTTGTCGGCGTACAGGTCGTAGAACGCGGCAAGACCCTCGTTCGTGCCCGCGCGTAGTCCGTCGACGATCGCGCTGTGTTCGTTTCTTTCCACCATCTCGCTCCGTCGACCCCCCTACCGCCTCGCATCTCACTTCGACCCATGCCGAACAGAGCCACAAGGGTGCGTTGGGTGGACACATTTTCCCCGCAAGCGCCCACCCCGCACCGGGGTGTCTATGGGATTGACAGTACAGGGATCGAGGGGCGGTGGGTTGTGTGGCTGTTGGCCTGATTGTTCTCGGCGCGGTGCCCGTTGAGACCCGCGCGCTGGGCCCGCCCGACGGCCACGTCGCTCACCCTGTGGCCACTAGGAAACCCGTCGTCTTGCTCACCGTCGATGAAGGTTCGCAACCGTCTCGGAAAGCGAACGGGTGGACCTGCTGCGCTCGATGCGTGCGGGTGACTGCGCAGTGAATCGGGCCTGCGCTGGGCCCGCCCGCGAGACGGTGGCACGGCATCGTCGGCGAAGGATTGGGTGAGGCGCAACTATTCCCCATGGGGTGTGGGATGGTGACGCAGAGATTCCACAGGACACCGTTGACGATCAAGTTGTCGACGACGACAAGAAACAACGACAGACACAGGACGGCGAGGATGAGCCAGCGCCGTTCATGGACGCGGGGGTCTGAAGCATCCACACCTGACGGTGTCTACCCTTTTCGGGACCATGAAAAGCAGGCAAACATAAATCCCGACCAGAGTTGTCAGGTTTATCGGAAACAGCGTTAGCGTTTCGTTCATGGCACTACGACTTGGCGACACCGCTCCCGACTTCACCGCGCAGACCACCCAGGGCACGATCAACTTC
>Ga0194118_10001104_pt1 | contig 40253 bp, 40 predicted proteins | sample TA2MahsurfametaG_2_FD_148662 | JGI IMG/M metagenome (GOLD analysis project Ga0194118, IMG submission 148662) | Freshwater microbial communities from Lake Tanganyika, Tanzania - TA2015013 Mahale N5 surface | ecosystem: Environmental > Aquatic > Freshwater > Lake | place: Tanzania: Lake...
AAGAAGTTAAGAGGTGGGGAGTTAAGTCTTCAGTTAACTTTATTCTCGCGGCAATTACTTCCCCACCAAAATTAGCTAGGTGCTCATTCCAAGGGTGGAGTGAGCTCTCGGGGGCACGGGATTTAAGTAGGGTATTTCGCTGTTTTAAAGCCTTTTCGTAATCACTAATTACTCCAGCAAGGCGCGGGCTTCGTTGGGTGAGTAGTTGATCTAAGAAGTTTCTCCGCTCACTCGGATCGCCGCGAACTAGATCTAAATCTTCCGGGGAGAAACAGATGGCTTTAACTAGGCCTTGAATAGCGCGTTGGCTCCGGACTGGGTTTTGATTAACTTTTGCTCGATTTGCTTTACCGTTATTTATTTCGAGCTCAATGAGAGTGTCGCGGTCGGAATCACTAACTTTTGCGCGGATGTAAGCCCGCTCTCTTCCAAGTTTTATAAGTGGGGCATCTGATGAAATTCGGTGTGAAGAAAGTAGTGCAATGTACATAACCGCTTCGATGAAATTAGTTTTACCCTCGCCGTTTTCGCCGATAAAGATATGTGTGCCATCGCTTAGTTCTAACTCAAGGTTTGAGTAAGAGCGAAAATCTAAGAGCGATAGGTGGGAGATCTTCATTTAAGAGGCATAGCGCATTGGCATCAATAGGTAGCGGTATGCGCTATCTGTTTCGCCATCGATCTTATTCTTTCCAGATAACATCGCCGGTTTATTTGAGCCAGTAAATGAAATATTCACATAGGTGGTTCCTAAGGCATTTAATCCATCGGTTAGGAATGTTGGGTTGAAGGCGATATCGATTGCTTCACCTTCATAAGCAATCTCTAGCTCTTCGGTGGCTTGGGCATCATCGCCAGTTCCAGCTTCAAGTTGGAGAGTTCCATCTTTAAATTTAAGGCGGAGCGGAACGGTTTTATCAGTAACTAGCGCTACTCGGCGGACTGAATCAAGGAGTTTGGAGACTTCAATAACCGCCGTTGCGATCCCTTCAGCCGGTAGTAGGTGGCGATATTGGGGGAAGGTTCCATCTAGTTGCCGCGAAGTCATTGATTTTGCCTCACTTGAGAAGCCAATCAGCCGCTCATTGCTAGAGGTGGGCGCGATCGCTAAAGAGATGCTCTTTGTGTTTGCAATTGTGCGCGCAGCATCAGCGAGAGTTCTAGCTCGAAGTAGGGCTGAGGTTGTGATTTCTGGATCATTAGGGGTCCAGTTAATTTCTCGGACAGCTAAGCGGTAGCGATCGGTTGCGGCAAGAGTGATTGATTCTTTATTTATATCAACATGGATACCGGTAAGTGTTGGTAGTGAATCATCTCTTCCGGCAGCGATTGCGACTTGATTTACAGCGGTAGCAAATAAATCACTTGTGATATTTCCAGAGGTTTCTGGAAGTGTTGGAAGGTTTGGGTATTCGTTTATCGGAAGAGTTGGGAGAGTAAATTTTGCAGATCCAGCAGTTACGAGAACACGGGTACCGTCGAGAGTAAAAGAAACTGGTTTGTTTGGAAGGTTTTTTGAAATTTCAGATAGAAGTCTTCCTGGGACAAGCACTCTTCCGATTTCTTTAGCATCAGCGTTAAATGATGACTTTGCGGAAGTCTCGAGATCTGAAGCTGAGAGGGTTATATCTTTTTGGGCATCGATAACTATTCCTAGGAGCGCGGTCATGATTGGTCGAGTTGAAAGGCTCCGTGAAACCCAGTTAACAGAATCGGTTAGTACAGCGCTATCTACAGTGAACTTCATATCTTTGAGCCTATCGTCTCTTTATTTGCTGTCGTCATTGTGGTTTGTGGATTAGGTACGCGCATAAACTTCTTTATATCTATAGAACTATTAGTAGTAAGTAGAGAGTATTTCTGTGGGTAAATAAAGAAAGTGCAGTTCATAACCGTTTTCTTATTCACCTATCTACCCTTTCTTCTGTGCGGAACCTGTGGGTTATTTGTGGAGAGAGTGGAGCGGGGTTTCATTTCAGAAACTCATCCACCGGTTATCCACAGATATCCACAGGTTATCCCCAACTGGGGACTTAAGCCCGGGACTGCTGTTTTATGCGGTTTGTGAGCTCAGTGACCTGGTTAAAGATCGACCGGCGCTCTGCCATTAATTGGCGGACCTTCCGGTCGGCATGCATAACCGTGGTGTGGTCGCGGCCGCCAAAGGTCTGACCGATCTTAGGAAGGGAGAGATCGGTTAATTCTCTACATAGATACATTGCGATCTGGCGAGCGTTTACTAAAACTCGCGAACGAGATGTTCCACATAAATCATCAAGGGTGAGGCTGAAGTAAGCAGCGGTCTGAGCCATGATTGTTGGCGCTGTTATCTCAGGTGCGCTCTCATCGGGAATTAAGTCTTTAAGAACAATTTCTGCAAGGCCCATATCTACAGGTTGGCGATTTAGTGATGCGAATGCAGTAACGCGAATCAGCGCACCTTCAAGCTCGCGGATGTTTGTGGAAATTTTGCTTGCGATGTATTCAAGAACATCATCAGGAGCACTTAACTTATCTTGAACAGCTTTCTTCCTAAGAATTGCGATACGGGTTTCAAGTTCTGGTGGTTGGATATCAGTAATTAATCCCCACTCGAAACGGCTACGGAGTCGATCTTCCAAAGTTGTTAATTGCTTTGGTGGGCGATCACTTGAGATGACGATTTGTTTATTGGCGTTATATAAAGTATTAAATGTATGGAAGAACTCTTCCTGGGTACGCTCTTTATTCTCTAAGAATTGGATGTCATCAACTAACAAAATATCTAAATCGCGATACCTACGTTGGAAAACCGAGGATTTATCATCACGGATTGAGTTAATGAAATCATTTGTGAATTCCTCTGAAGATACATAACGAACACGCAGTCCTGAATAAAGCTCTTTTGCATAAGCACCAATCGCGTGAAGTAGGTGAGTCTTTCCTAAACCAGATTCGCCATAAATAAAAAGCGGGTTATATGCCTTCGCGGGGGCTTCAGCTACAGCCACAGCGGCGGCATGTGCGAAACGATTTGATGCACCGATAACGAAAGTTTCAAAGATGTAGCGCGGGTTTAGTTGGGCTGATTCTTGGGGTTTGGTCTGGGTTTCTTGGCGGCCCGTTCCAGCGCGTGGGGCTTCTAGTTCGTCTTGGTCATCAATTTCTGGGGTTTGGACATCTAAAGACTCATCGATGGTCACAGCGATATTGATCCGCTCACCGAGTTTCGCCGAGAGGGCATCATTTAGGGCGACCTTAAGCCGGCTCTCTAAGACATCTTTAGCGAAACCATTAGGGGCGGCGACTAGAAGGTTGGATCCGCCATCGCTCTTTAGAAGGCCGAGGGGTTTAGTAAGGGTTAAGAAGGCCCGGTTTTGGGGGGAGTCCTGAGAGACGGAGTGGATGACCCCGCTCCATAGGTCCTCTAGAAGGTCTGAATCTGTCTGAGCCACCCAAACCCCCTAAGAGTTCAAAATCCACAAAGTTATCCACAGCCTGTGGTCTAAACTCTTACTTTAGACCCACAAAACTCTAAATCTGGCCTTACCCTGTGTATAGAGGCGGAAAGTAAGCCCTCACCCTATGAAAAGCAAGGGGTTATCCACAAATTTTTAGATACGGGGGCCACCCGATACCTTTACCCCCTGCTCTCGAGGCTGAGTTAAGTCGCGGGACGACCAATACCCAAGAAATTGGTAAGGAGTAAACCCCATGAAGCGCACTTTCCAGCCGAACAACCGTCGGCGCGCAAAAAAGCACGGCTTCCGTGCTCGTATGGCAACCCGTGGTGGCCGCGCAGTTCTATCTGCACGCCGCGCCAAGGGTCGTGCTCGTATCTCTGCCTCTGCTTAATAGTTCTCCAAAAAACTTAAGAGTTTAGAAAGCTAGATCAAAGTGCTTGCGCAATTAAATCGACTTACCTCACGAGAAGATTTCCAGCGCGTCACAAAATCAAAAATCAAATCTCATACGAAGACTCTTACTGGGTATTTACTTACTGTATCAGAGTTAACTGAACCGAAGATCGGATTCATCGTCGCTGGAAATATCGGCGGCTCGGTACGTCGCCATCGAGTGGCGCGCCAACTTCGCCATGCATCTCGGCAATCAATTCATATCTTACCTAAGAGCTCTTTGGTTGTGGTTAGAGCAAACAAGAGAGATCAAGATGCCGAGGTAGAGATTCCAGAATTATTTAGCTCGTTATCTAAAAAGGTGAGCGCATGAAGTATTTGATGTGGCCATTCTTAGTTTTAATCCGCGGTTGGCAGAAATTTATCGCCCCAGGTTTGGCGCCACGTTGTAAGTACTATCCATCTTGCTCCCATTACACATTTGATGCGATTAAGAAATACAACATCCTCGGGCTTCTTATGGGCGCATGGCGCGTGGTGCGCTGTAACCCATTTAGCCATGGTGGCATTGATTATGTACCGGAGAGTTTGAAGTTTGGACCAATCAAGATAGGAGCGCGATAAATGGGTATTTTGGACCCTTTATATTGGGTTGTTTCGGGGGTTATGGTGGTAATTCACCGCGCCCTCTCGCCGGTCTTCGGTGAAGCCAGCGGCGTTACCTGGACGCTTTCGATCATGGGTTTGGTTCTCCTAATTAGAACTCTTCTTATCCCACTATTTGTTAAGCAGATCAAATCACAGCGCGCACTAACAGCTCTATCACCAGAAATGAAGAAGATCCAACAGAAATATAAGGATGATCGCCAGAAACAATCAGAAGAGTTGATGAAGCTTTATAAAACACATAAGACAAATCCGCTCTCTTCCTGCTTTCCAATCCTTGCTCAGGCACCGATATTCTTTGCGCTCTTTACAGTTCTAAATGGAATTGGAAAGAATCCACCACAAGCGCGCGGAACACTAACTACGGAATTAGCGGAACAAGCTGCTGAAGCTAAGTTCTTAGGTGCGCCGATTTCTGAAACATTCCTCGGTTCTGGAAACTTAACCACCCAAATCGTCACAGTTTTCTTAATTGCTCTGATGTCACTTACAACCTTTACAACCCAACGTCAGTTGATGGTAAAGGGAATGCCTAAGATGGATACGAGCAACAATATGATGTTGCAGCAACAGAAGGTCCTTCTTTATCTATTTCCAATTATCTTTGCTGTAACTGGAGTTAACTTTCCAGTTGGAGTTTTGATTTATTGGTCGACAACAAATCTTTGGACATGGGGACAGCAGTACTACGTGATTAAAAGAAATCCAGCTCCAGGATCTCCAGCATGGGAGGAGCTCCAAAAGAAGAAGGCGGCTAAGAACCCGCCAGCCGATGGCGGAAACAATGGCTCAGTCGCTGTTGATGAGCCAGAGAAGCCAAAGGGCCAAAGATTCCAACCAAAGAAGAAAAAGAAAAGAGATAAATAGCTTTAAAAGCCTCATAAGGGGCAAAACAGGAGGATAAATGAGTAAAGAGGAACCAACAAAGACGGTTGAGTCTCGCCTTGAAGAAGAGGGTGATATTGCGGCTGACTATCTGGAGGGTCTACTTGATATCGCCGACCTTGATGGGGATATCGAGATTGGAATCGAGAACGACCGAGCCCACCTAGTCGTCGAGGGCGGGGAGTTATCCCACCTAGTAGGCAAAGAGGGTGAGGTACTCGATGCGCTTCAAGAGCTCACCAGGCTCGCTGTCCAAACAGCGACTGGGGAGAGGTCCCGTTTGATGCTCGACCTCGATGGCTTCCGCTCTGAGAAGCGGGCGAGTCTTACCAAATTGGCTGAGGAGACGGCTGATGAGGTTAAGTCGAGCGGTAAGGCGATCAAACTTGCTCCAATGAATGCCTTTGAGCGGAAGATCGTTCATGACACCATCCAAAAAATTGGGCTAAAGAGCGAGTCTGAGGGAGAAGACCCAGATCGCTGCGTTGTGGTGATGCTTTCCTGACCGTTTCACGTGAAACGAGGGCCCAAGAGTTCTTTGGTGAGCGCGGGGCAAAGGCCCTCCGCTACGCCGATCTCTTAGCGACCACCGCTATTGAGCGGGGGTTGATCGGGCCAAAAGAGGGTGAGCGGATCTGGGAGCGCCATATTGAGAACTGCCTTCCCATCACAACCCTCCTTCCAGAGCGCGGAACCTTGGCTGATGTCGGATCAGGGGCTGGGCTACCTGGAATTGTTATCGCTCTCGCTAAACCTCAACTGAAGGTGACCCTAATTGAGCCTCTGCAGCGAAGGTGCGAATTTCTCTATGAGGTTATTGATGAACTTGGCTTAAGTGTTGAGGTAATTCGAGCTAAATCTGAGCTTGTTTCTGGCGAATATGACTTTGTGACAGCGCGGGCAGTAGCTCCCTTAGCCCGGCTCATTGATACTACCTGGCATTTGATTAGGCCCGGTGGCTCACTTCTTGCGATGAAAGGGGAGTCGGCGGCCGAAGAGATGGCATCGGCGGAGCTTGAAATCGCCTCAAAATCGACCCTTCATGAGATAAAGATGGCCGATATCCCTGTGTCACGCGTTGTTGAGCTAGTTAAGGCTGGTTAACTCTCCCGCGTGAGTGATTCACGTGAAACAACTGCGCCCCGTCAGGTCATTGGGACCCGGCGTTTCCGTGAACCTATGCCCAGGCCCATTTCCACCCGGATTTTTACTGTGGCCAACCAGAAAGGCGGGGTAGGCAAGACCACCTCGGCAGTCAATATTGGAGCGGCCCTAGCTATGGGAGGTCTTCGGACCCTAGTTATCGATCTCGACCCCCAAGGCAATGCGAGTACCGCATTTGGGGTCCAACGCGATGAAGTCCAGGGAATGTATGAAGTAATTATCAAAGATCTTCCTATCAAAGAAGCGGCGTTAAAAGTTCCTGGATATCCAGCGCTAGAAATAATTCCCGCAACACAATCTCTTGCAAATGCCGAAGTTGAGTTAGTTCCACTAGTTGCACGCGAGCTACGTTTAAAGCGCGCGCTAACAAATTATTTAAATGAAGCAGCAGCACGTGGTGAACGTTTTGATTATGTGATTATCGATTGCCCACCAAGTCTTGGGTTATTAACAATCAATGCACTTGTTGCAGCTGATGAATTACTGATTCCAATTCAATGTGAGTATTACTCTCTAGAAGGTCTAACACTTTTACTTCACACTGTAACTTTGATTGTTGAACATTTAAATCAAAATCTCAAATTAACAACAATTGTTCTAACTATGTATGACGGGCGCACTCGATTAGCAAATGATGTTGCTGAAGAAATTCGCAAACACTATCCAAATGAGCTAATCGATATCCCAATTCCACGAGCGGTGCGAGTTAGTGAAGCGCCTTCATATGGACAGACTGTTATGACTTACGACCCAGGATCAAATGGCGCTGAGGCATATGGACAAGTAGCGCGCGAGATTGCAAGGCGTGGTGCACCGACTATCACAAGTGCTGAGGTTGGGTAATGACAACCAAACGCGGTGGCCTGGGAAGAAATCTTGATTCGCTAATACCAACTCCAATTCGCGCTAGCGGTGTTGAAGCCCCGGTTGCTGGAAAGTTAGAAGTTGATATCGATTCAATTCGACCTAATCCAAAACAACCGAGAAGTATCTTTGATGATTCGCAATTAGCAGAGCTCTCAGCATCAATAAAAGAGATTGGAATCTTGCAACCACCAGTAGTCCGTAAAGTGGGCGAAAATCAATATGAATTGATTATGGGTGAGCGTCGGCTACGTGCCTCGAAGCTAGCTGGTTTGAAACGTATTCCAGTCATCATCCGCGAGACAAGCGATAACGAGTTATTACGCGAGGCGTTGATTGAGAACATTCACCGTAGCGACCTGAATTCTTTAGAAGAAGCAGCTGCTTATAACCAGATGTTGAGCGACTTTGGACTAACTCATGATGAATTGGCAAAGCGAATCGGTAAATCGCGACCAGTAATCACAAATACTTTAAGACTTCTAAACCTCCCACCGTCAGTCCAGAAGAAGTTGGCAAGTGGTGCGATTAGCGCTGGGCACGCCAGAGCGCTCCTTGGTTTAAGTAATCCAAGTGAAATCGAACGGATTGCAAACAAGATAGTTAGCGAAGGTTTAAGTGTTCGTGCCACCGAAGAGTTGATAGTTGTGAGTGGGGGCGGAAAGAAATCTTCTACAAAGAAGGATAGGTCAAGCTCACTTGGTAAGTATCAAGAGTTAGAAGAGCGAATTGGCGATGCGCTCGATACCCGTGTGAAGATCAAGGGCGGAAAGAGCGGCGGAAAGATTCTGATTGAATTTGCCGATAGCCAGGATCTATTACGGATTGCTGGAAAACTTAGTTAAGCTTTAAGGTATTACGGCGCTGGATTTCTTGTTCTACAACGCCTGCAAGTGCTTTAACTCCATCGCGAATCCGTTCTGGAGTTGGGTAGCAATATGAAAGTCTCATTGACCAACTTCCGAGCCCATCTGCGTAAAAGGCAGTTCCCGGAACATAAGCAACCTTTGCCACAGTCGCTTTGGGCATCATCGCTTTAGTATCGATTTCTGGCGGGAGAGTCACCCAGACATAAAACCCACCTTGGGGCCGGGTCCATGTGGCTGATTTCGGAAAATGAGCATCAAGGGTCTCGAGCATCGCATCGCGCCGGGCTTTATAAAGCTCAACAAATGAGGAGATCTGGTCGCGCCAAGGCTGGTTAGCGAGGTAGCTAGAGATCGACATTTGGGAGAAGTTAGATGGACAGAGAATTGAGGATTCTGAGGCGATAACTAACTTCTCACGGAGAGCTTGTGGGACGAGAGCCCAACCGATTCGAAATCCAGGAACGATCGTCTTTGAAAATGATCCCAAATAGATGACATTTTCAGAATCCTCGGCGCGCATCGCATTTGGGGATGGGCGATCAAATCCAAGTAAGCCATAAGGGTTATCTTCAACTATAAATATTTTTTCATTCCTACAGATATCAAGGATCTCAGTACGGCGATCAGCTGGGAGTAATACGCCAGCCGGGTTTTGATAATTAGGAATCAAGTAAAGGAATTTGATTTTGCGACCTTGATAACGGAGCGTCTTGATGGCTTGTCGGAGCGCTTCTGGGACTAGGCCATCTTTATCCATCTCAACATGCACAACACTTGCTTCATATTGCGAGAAAGTTCCAAGTGCGCCGACATAAGAAGGTGCTTCAACTAAAACTACATCGCCTGGATCGATGAAGATTCGGGAGATCAAATCAAGTGCTTGTTGGGAACCAGTAGTTACAAGAATGTCATCGGGGTTAGCGCGGATACCTTCTAGCGCCATCACATCACAGATCTGTTCGCGAAGTTTTGGATGGCCTTGGCCACTTCCATATTGGAGCGCTTCTTGGCCATGATCCTTAATTAATTTCTCAACGATTGACGCCATCGTCTCCATCGGGATCGCGGTTAAATTCGGCATTCCACCAGCGAGTGAGACGATTTCGGGGCGAGAGGCGACTGCGAAAAGTGAGCGAATCTCACTTGGTTTCATATGTGCAGCGCGGTGTGCATAACGTTCATGGAGATTCTCCGGCTCATGGGTCCGGTAGCGCTCTACATCCTCGTTAGACATTTGGGAATTCTCCCATAAGAGCGAGGGAGCTAGTTACGAATTCCGGCGCGACGAAGATCTTCAATCCGCAAAGTTCCAGTCTTTGCATCCTCTTCAGCCGATAAGAACAACCTCTGAATCGCAATAACCATCCCTTCAGCAACTGTGTCACGGAAGGTTGGATCATTTAATCGAGCGGCATCTTTTGGATTTGTGATGTAGCCAAGCTCAAGGCGGATGGTTGGAGCTTTGGTTAAGCGCAACAAATCCCAAGTCTTTGCATGGGTGCGATTATTAGCTAAATCAGTTCGGGCACAGATCTCACGTTGTGCCAAAGTGGCAAAGCGCTCGCCCACCAATGAATGGATTCCATGTTGATCGCTTCCATAAAAGTAAGTGGAGACGCCATGTGCTTTATCGTTCTGGTAATTATCAATCCCGATTGAAATTACAAGATCTGCGTTTACCGAGTTAGCAAATTGAATTCGCTCGGTTTCACTTGGAGTGGAACTTGCGCCCCTTGATAGAAAAACTGAAACTCCAAGAGCAATTAATCGACCCTCAATTTTCTGGGCGAGATCAAAGGTGAGTGAGGAGATTTCACTTCTAGTGCTTGGATCCAAAACGATTACTTTGTCAGCAAGGGCTGGGCCACGTTTTGCGCGATCTGCTTGTGCGCGAAGTTCTGTGGGCGCTCCCCCGGAAACAGTTCGCATCAAGCGCATTAAAGAGATAACAGTTCCTGGGCCACATATGCCATCAACTTTTGTGCCAACCGATTTCTGGAAATCCTTAACAGCGTTCTCGGTATTTGGTCCGTAGATTCCATCGACTCTTCCGGGATTGAATCCCATCTCAACTAAACGAGATTGGAGATTGGCGACATCATCACCACGCGTATGCGGTTGTTGGATTTGAAGTGAGCGATCACCTAACTTCCAACGCGCTTCCTCTAAGGCTTTTTCGGTTGGTGAATCGATCAACCCCGATACCGATAATCCGCGCGCCTGTTGAAAGGCCTGAATTGCTTCCGTGACTCTAGTGTCAAAGTGATCGCTTACTTCGGGTAAGAAACCAAGGCGATGTAGCGTCGTAGTAAGAGTTGTTACTAGATCCCCGCGATCGCCGGGTTTAAGCATTAGCGCTCTCGCTTAGCCGATGTATTCAGAGAGTTCGCGGACGATGGCTGGCTTTGGGCGCGCGCCAACAATGCTCTTAACTACTTCCCCACCAACAAAGAGGTTCATGGTTGGGATTGAGCTAATGCCGTACTTCATCGCAACCGAACCCTCTTCATCGGTATTTAACTTAACAATCTTGATCTTTCCAGCGTACTCATTTGAGATCTCTTCAAGGATCGGTGCAACTGCGCGGCAAGGTCCGCACCACTCGGCCCAGAAATCAACTAGAACTGGGGTTGTGCTCTTCAATACAACATCATTGAAGTTTGCTGCCGTTACTTTTTCCGTTGCCATTTCTTCTCTCCTGTTTATCCCTATAACGCGAACTCTAGTGTCCTGCTAAAAAACGCTCGGCATCGAGGGCGGCCTGGCAGCCCGAGCCGGCTGCGGTGATTGCTTGGCGGTAGGTATGGTCGACAAGGTCACCACAGGCGAAAACCCCTTTGATATTGGTCTTCGTGGAGCGCCCTTCAACTTCTACATAGCCATCGTTATTGGTTACGACCTGACCCTTTACCAATTCACTTCTAGGTAGGTGGCCGATTGCCACAAAGAGACCAGTGAAATCTTTAACGCTCTCTTCCCCAGTCTTGGTGTTCTTCAACTTTAAGCCGCTCATTTTATCTTCACCTAGAACATCAACAATCTGGGTGTTAAACATAAATTCAATCTTTGGATTTTTCTTAGCGCGCTCGGCCATGATCTTTGAAGCACGTAACTCTTCGCGGCGATGGATGATTACGACTTTAGTAGCGAACTTTGTTAGGAAGTTTGCTTCCTCCATTGCAGAGTCGCCACCGCCTGCAACAGCAATGAGTTGTTCTCTAAAGAAAAAACCATCACAAGTTGCACACCATGAAACACCGCGTCCCGAAAGACGTTTCTCATTCTCTAGCCCAAGTTCTTTATAAGCCGAACCCATAGCAAGAATCACCGATTTTGCGCGGATGGTATTTCCCATCCCATCAGTTAGCTCTTTGATTTCACCATCAAGTTTCATGGAAGTGATGTCATCTGTGACTAATTCTGCGCCAAAGCGGAGGGCTTGTTTTCTCATCTGGTCCATCAAATCTGGACCCATGATGCCGTCTTCAAAACCAGGGAAATTTTCAACTTCTGTTGTATTCATAAGCGCGCCACCGGTGGTGACTGAACCTTCGTAAATAACCGGATTAAGTTGAGCGCGAGCAGTATAGATCGCAGCGGTATATCCAGCTGGGCCAGAACCAACGATTACTACTTCATGTACTTTCGAATAATCAACGCTCACCCGGGCACCCTATCTTCGTAAGACCGTCTTTACAGTTTCACTCACTTCTTTGATTTTTGCCAGGCGCGCAAGAAGAAGGTAAGCCAAACTCGTGATGAACAGAACCATCAATAGATTAGGGATATTCCCCCCGAGGTTGACCGCCCTTAGCGTTAATGAGGCGAGCGCCACAGCTACCCCCGCCACGAGCGAGACCTTGAAATAGAAGGGCAATTCGCGGGTTAGAAGCATTTTGTAGGTGAAGCGCTTAAGTAGGTAATCAGTAACAAATAAACCGACCCAATAACTCAAGGCGAAAGCAACCGCCAAGCCAATCACTACTTCTTCTGATTCTAAAGCAGTAAAAGCAACAAGTGAGAGCGCGACGGCAACTAGGTTAGTAATGAGAGTTGAAACAAATTGATACTTGGTATTTTCAAAGGCATTGAGGGCACGGATTCCCACTAAGTTCATCGAAAGTGGGATAGCGCCAAAGGCAAAACCAGCAAGAACTTTTCCTAAGAATTCTGCGCTCGTTTCATCAACGCCAAAGAAGAGCGATTTACCAATGAGCGTTCCAAAAGCAAAGAATACAAAAGCCGCCGGCACTGAAATAATTGCAACCAATCGAAGCGCATGGCTAATGTCTGATGAAAAGGCATCAACCTTCTTATCGATTACATATTGCGAGAGCTTCGGCAGGATTGCGGTGACGATAGAAATTGTTGCGATTGAATGTGGCAACATCAAAATTAGGTACGCATTTGCATACGGCGTATATCCAGCGCCATATTCAATTCCTGAATTAATAGCGCTCAAACCAGATCTTGTTGCAAGGTTTACCGTGATTAAGAATCCAATCTGGGAAGCAAGCACCGAAAGGAGCGTCCAACTACCAAGGCGCAGTGACTTACCTAAACCACTATTTCGCCAATCAAAGCGCAACTTAAGAGTTAGCCCGGAGCCCTTTATGTAAGGAAGTAGTAATAAGGATTGGATGGCTATTCCGAGAGTTGTTCCAACTCCTAAAATCAAGACTTGTTGATCGGTTATCGTTCCAACAGAGAGATCATCAACGACGGTTAGGAAATAGCCGAACAACAAGATTACGGCGAGATTATTTGCGATTGGTGACCACATCATCGGTCCGAAGCGCTCTTTGGCATTTGTTACTTGGCCGAGGATTCCAAAGAGGCCATAGAAGAGGATTTGTGGGAGGCAATAAAGGGTGAAAGCAATTGTTATATCGCGGGCTCTGCCATCAAAAGTAGGCGCATAAAGTGAGACAAGAAGCGGGGCTGCGATCATCGCAAGTGCGGTAACGACAAAGATGAGTGTTCCGATAAGCGAGACAAGTTTTGAAACAAAGGCGCCACCGCCATCGCTATCGCGGAATGAGCGGACGATTTGTGGAACGAATACCGCGGTCAACGCCCCACCTATAAGTAAGTTGTAAATAATGTTTGGCGCCGTATTTCCGACGTTGTAGGTATCACCTAGTAACGCCGCGCCAAGGACTGCAACGGTAAGTAGGCCACGAACCAATCCAGTAATTCGGGAGAGTAAAGTTCCAAGCGCCATGAAGGCAGAGGATTTGATTAGATCACTCATAACTTCTTCCGCTTCTTAACTCGACGCATACTTTGGATGACCGCTGCAAGTAACAAGATTATTGCCATTCCAGTTGTAAACCAGGTAGTCAGCGGTGAGATAACGGCAAGTCGGAGCGGGATGTACTCAACCTCGCCTACTTGCTTACCGTTCTGGCTTCGAAGTTTTAACTCAATTTGGGTATCACCCGAGGCGATTATTCGAAGCGGTATCTCAACTTGGGATTGGGAATTAGCGGCCACGCTAACTAGCGGCGCTGCTCCGACAACGATACGTGAATTAGTTGGACGTGCAATCAACTCCAAATTTACCGGGACCGAGAAGTCATTAATTACCGTTACGGGTAAATCGTAATTTGAGGCGGTAATTGTGTAATTACCACGGGCTACCCGAAGTTTCTTTGCGTTTTCTTTCAAAGCTTTAGTTAAGTTGTCAGATAACAAATCGGCGGACTCTTTAGAAAGTGATGGATTTAGAAGTTGTCCTAGTTGAAGACGGAGCGATGCTAACTCTGGCGCCGGTGCAACTGAGTAGAGAATTCTTAAATCGCGACGGTAGGTGTCGCTCAAGGCGCGGCTCTTAACAAGGGATTCTCCGCCTGATTCAAGGCTATCTACGCTTGTTACTGGTAGAGCGAGAAAGGCCGTAAGCCTCTCTGTTCCCACTTGCTTTAGAAATTCATACTCAACAAGAGATATGCTCTCGAGGAATTTTCGGTCGGGGTTTCCATAAGGAAGTGCGGAGACACTTCTTCCTTTGACGGCGCTGCGAAGCGTATTTAGCCAGATATCAGCAATTACAAATTCCGGGATTTCGACGACCTCACCGGCTTCGTTAATAAAGCTATAACCATCAGCGAGATCTTGGATTTCCTCAATAGTTGCCATATCAATGACATAAATTCTTACTGCCAAAGTTCTATCAAAGAGAGCTCTCCCAAGTCGGCCCTGTGGCGTTATCGCACTAGCTAAATCATCATCAATAAAGATGCCATCGGCGTTTCGGTGCATCGGTTCTGCGAGAGTGATGGTCGTGTTTGCATGTGCTGGGATAACTGGAAGCATTAAGAAGGCGAAAACTAAAACTAGACGCTTCATTGGAGAAGCTCTTTAGAACGAGCAATTAACTTCTTCTCATCTGGATATGCAAGGCGCTCTACGATTTCATTGAGTGGAAACCATTGGACATCATCAACTTCACTTACCTGGGGCGCGATTCGGCCACCTTTTTCTTTAAAGAGGAAGTGATGAACCGTTTTGTGAATCCGCTTTCCGCCGGCCATAAACCAGAAATCAATCACTCCAAGTGATTTATTTATCTCACTTTTAATCCCAGTTTCTTCTTGGACCTCTCGAACCGCTGCTTGTTCTGGGGATTCACCTTCTTCAATGTGGCCTTTGGGAAGCGACCATAGTAATTTCTCGCGGGTTGGATCTTTAGCGTCAATACGTCCGATTAATAAACCTTTTGTTCCTGAGCTATCAATTACTAATCCGCCCGCACTTATTTCATCAACACGTTTTGCATAAGGTTGTTTCTTAAGTGACGGACGTTTTGAAGATTTTGAGCGTGAACGTCGCCGATTACGCTTCTTTTTACTACCTTCGCCGCCCGCACTTGGTGCCGGGGTCATGGGCGTAAGCCTACTCGGTAGCCTTACGCCCTAATGGAAACACCGGTATCCGCAGCGAGTGAAATCGCAATATCTGCGCTTCGGGATAAAGCCCCACAAGCGTTAGAGCTCGCCACTCATTTTAAGAAGGGCGGATTTACCCTCGCGCTAGTTGGTGGATCGGTGCGCGACATACTTTTAAATCGCCTTGGTAACGATCTTGATTTCACGACTAATGCGCGCCCAGATGACATTAAGAAGATTATGAAGAATTGGGCTGGTGAAATTTGGGAGATTGGTGCGAAGTTTGGAACTATCGGCGCTAAGCGCGACGAACTTGTTTTTGAGATAACAACTTATCGAAGTGAAGTTTATGTATCAGATTCTCGCAAACCAGAAGTCAAATTTGGTGATTCAATTGAAGTAGATCTTTATCGCCGAGATTTCACTGTGAATGCAATGGCGATTGAGTTAACAACTGATTCGCCTACCTTTATCGACCCGCATAATGGCGTCCGTGATCTCTTAGTTAAAACGCTAAGAACACCTGGAGCACCAGAACTCTCATTTGGTGATGATCCACTTCGAATGTTGCGCGCTGCAAGATTCGCTGTGCAACTTGGATTTGATATCGCTCCCGAAGTTCTAAAAGCGATGAGCGAGATGGCAGTTCGGTTGGAGATTATCTCGGCGGAGCGAATTCACGATGAGTTTGTAAAGATCATGATGTCACCAAGCCCAAGAATCGGCATAACAACACTTGTTGATACTGGGTTATGTGAGAAGTTCTTACCGGAGATTCCAAAGTTACGACTTGAGATCGATGAACATCACCACCATAAAGATGTCTATGAACACTCTCTTGCTGTGGTTGAGCAATCTATGGCGCTGGAAGAACGGCTAGGTGGGCCAAATCTGGTAATTCGATTAGCTGCGCTACTTCACGACATCGGAAAACCAAAGACCCGTGCGCTCATCGATGGTGGTGGCGTTTCATTTCATCACCATGAAGTAGTCGGTGCGCGGATGACAAAAGAACGCTTGAAAAAGCTTAGATTTGAGCATCAAGTAATTGAAGATGTAGCCCAACTCGTATTTCTACACCTCCGTTTTCATGGCTATGGCGGTGGCGAATGGACTGATTCAGCGGTGCGTAGATATGTCCGCGATGCTGGTGATTTATTAACCCATCTACATGTCCTAACCCGCGCAGATTGCACTACTCGAAATAAGAAGAAGGCTGAGCTCCTTGCATCTAATTACGATCATCTAGAAGCGCGGATCGGTGCGCTTATGGAGCAGGAAGAGTTACTAAAGATCCGCCCAGATTTAGATGGCCACTCAATTATGGAGATCTTGGGAGTAAAAGCTGGACCAATCGTTGGTAAGGCTTATGAATACTTACTCGAGTTAAGACTTGAACATGGACCACTTGGTGAGGAGCGCGCCAAAGTAGAACTTCTTAATTGGTGGGCGAAAAATCAGAGTTGAAGTTCCGTTTCTTTAAACCAAGCGCGGCAAAGAGAATATAAACGAGTGCAATAAGTGCAGGAAGAAGTGCGGAAACACCACTTGCTGGGAGTATGAAGGCCGCGATTACCGCGCCACTAACGATTCCGAAATTGACCATCACATCGTAAACCGCAAAGACTCGGCCGCGATATTCATCGGCAATCTTTGATTGCACTAGTGCGTCGTTAGTTACCTTCACACCTTGGCCAGCCATTCCCGCGAAGAATCCGGTTGAAACAAGTAATAGTTCGTTCTGTTCTAAGGCAAGAAAGATGGGAAGGGTTGCACTTGCAAATAATGACAACCTAATCCACTTATGGCGACCGAACTTAGCTACGCCAAAAGGAGCAAGAATGGCTCCGAGCGTTATCCCAACCCCAGCAATCGTTATTGCAAAAGCAAAACCAGCTAGTCCACTTTCTGGATTGCTTGGGTCATTAAAGGTATTTCGATTTAGTAGTAGCGCCATCAAGGTAAGTGCAGTCAACCCACTTCGCTGGATTGCGGTAGCCGATATTCCAAGGAAACAGTCGCGGATTTTCCGCAGGAAGATAAATGCAGCGACCATCTCTCGATAGGCCTGAGCGACGCTCTCTTTACGCACCTCATGAGGTAGCGGGCCTAAATCACCTTTCTTCAACAGAAGCGCAAGCAAGGCTGCAATTAAGAAAGTAATCGAAGAGAGCGAGATAAGAAGTGCATCGGCTTGATCAGCGTTAACCCGACCCTCTAGAAGATTTCTAATACCAATTCCAACTCCACCACCGAGGACAACCATCACGGTTCCACCAGTTACTGCTGTGGCATTTACTGAGACAAGGGTGGTGCGACCTTCAGGGCCAGTTGTGTCTAAGAGAAGTGGAAGTCCAGCTGACAGCCCAGCAAGAATTAACCGATTCACCCCAAATGCAACCAAGACAAAGATGGTTAGTTCAACTCCGGTGGCCCCATTTCGCACTAAGCCAGCGATAAAGATGAGCGTTAGTGCGCGAAAGAGATTTGCAAAGAGAATGATTCTTTGTCGCGAAATGCGATCTAGAATTGTTCCAACGAGCGGTCCTATAAATGAATATGGAAGTAATACGACCGCAAAAGCGGCGGCGGCGGACTTTGCATCAGGTTGGCGTTCTGGTGAGAATAAAACGAAGGAAGCGAGAGCAGATTGAAAGATTCCATCTGTTAATTGCCCAGTCCAGCGGACAGCAAGGAGTCTTATTACATCCGGGAGGCTCTTGATCTTTCCTAGACCCAATGTGCCACCAGTTCTCTTAAGTTCTTATCCTGATTAGCTTGTAGCCAAACGCGGTACTCTTCAAAGAATCGGGCGTCTATAGCACCCGAAAACTTAGCGATGGCACGAGCAGCCTCGTCAGCCGTATCGTAACCCGCGATAATTTCCGGGAATTTTTCTCTAAGTTCACGTGTACCAGATGTCTTTCTTGTAACGACAGGGACCCCAAATAACAAAGCTTCACGAATCGCAAGCCCATAGCTTTCAAGCGGAGCGCTAGAAAGCAAGACTGAAATACTTGCATAAACCTCAGGAATTTCCTTATGTAGAACACGTCCTTTGAAAGTGGCGTCCTTTAATTCTCTACGAAACAACTCAAGCAATGGACCATCACCCGCAACAAGGTACGAAAACCCCTTCAACATATTTGCAATTTCAATCCATTCCCGTACACCTCTGTCAGAATGTACGCGACCGACAAAACCTAAGCTGGGCTGAGATCTATACGAGTAGCTCGTTGGAGTCGAAGGAAACTCTAATGGAATTGGACAGACCACAGTCTTTTTTTCAGGGATTGGATACAAATCCTTTGCCACTTCCCTTTGATTGGCAGAGACAAATCGGAACAAGTCAATTTTATGGATAGAAAAACGGAAATTAACTCGCTTCACTAGATTCTTGATACCACCGCCTTGCCAACTTCGCAGATCATTATGAATAGATACCTGTAACTTTGAATTTCTTAATTTTGATTTTAGAAATCGCCCAATAACTAATGGCTGAAGAGGGGTTCCAGCGACAAGGTAGAAATGTTCATCTTGCAACTTAACCCTCCTTAGGTATCGGAGAGCCTTCAATGAGAATAGAAATAAATTAATCGGGCGATAATCAATCCCTACCAATTCGACTAACGAAATAGATTTATTGGGGTCTATCTTTGCACCTGATACCAATATAAGAGGTTTTGAAAAATGAACACCAACGAAGTCGCGGTAACTCTTCACGTAACTTAATTGGCGACCCAATATTTCATCGAAAGAATTTGCGTCTTTATTTACATTGAATAGGATGAAAACCGGTTTGCAGTTCACAAGCTAGTCCAATAACTCATAGATCTTTTGAAAATTGAATTCACGATTTAGATGTGTTCCGGCAAACACGTAAGCCGCTTGGCCAAGCCTAGACTGTAGAATTTGATCTCTCATCAAATAATCTATGGAATCCGCAATTGAATCGCTATCTGTCAATAGTAGGCCATTCTCAAAGTTTGTGATCAACTCTTTAGTTCCGGAGTTTGCTCTAGCTATAACTGGTAATCCCAAAGCCATTGCTTCAATTAGGGAGTTCGGACTACCTTCATGACTGCTGTTAATCACAAAAATTCTGCTTAATCTCATACATTTAAGTACTTCTTCATGACTTACGCTGCCCAAAAAAGTGACTTTAGCTCCTAGCTCCCGCGCTAAAGTCTGTAGAAAATTCATCTCTTGCCCATCCCCAATAATCAGCAAAGAGAGTTTCAGTATAGCCACTGCCCTAATGAGTTCTTCGTTTCCCTTAAGTGGAATTAATCTGCCGACAGATACAAGATCATAAGATTTCTCAGCACTTTCTATCTTTGGTGAAATTCTCTCGGAATTGCGAATCACAGTAATCCGATTCTCTGGAATACCCCAGTTTTTAGCTAGATGGGCGAGATGATTTGAAGGAACAATTAAGTGTTTCGCAGACTTTAGGGATCTTGTAAAAAGATGTCGCTGCAGTTTGTAAATCCCATTCTCGTTTCCTTGAAAGGATTCAACGTCAAGGTTTGTGGCCTTATTGTTTCGAGCTCGATCCCAAACCACGTCGCTGGGTACCTTCGCGATAAATCTCAAACGAAACATGATTTTGCAAAGCAAAGCCTCGTAAAACAACCCACTAACAAGAACAACCCTTTTGGAACGCATCCTTTTCACGCAAAGAATGGTTCGAAGAACGCGTTTGAAGATACTTGAATTGCGTCCAATAAGGATTACCTGAGAAGTTTTTATGGATACTTTAGATGAAGTGGGTGCCGTTGCAATTACACAGCAAGGAACCTCTTTTTCTGTGAGCCAGTTAGCGAAATCAGAGGCGAACTTGGCCGGTCCTCCTATTTCAGGTGGAAAGTTGGAGGTAACCAGAAGTACTGACGAATCCGAATCCACACGTAAAGCGTAGTTATCTTTTCCGATTTATCCTTCTCCTTATGTGGTCCAAGCGTGCATATGTCGATTTCGCCCTCAAGAAACGGGCGACGATTGCGGGCATTTACCGGGGCCTTAACACGACATCCGATGCATGCGATGCCGATCCCTACTTAAGAAGGGCGGCGAAGTTTCATGGCGAACTAACCGCGCGTGATTGCCCGATGTGTCGAAAAGATAAGGTGACTGAACTTCAATATGTATTTGGTGATCAACTTGGACAATACTCAGGGCGGATAAAGACTCACGATGAATTGGATGAGATGCAGAGCGAGTATGGCGAGTTTCGCGTCTATGTAGTCGAGGTTTGCTTAGGTTGCGGTTGGAATCACCTCACAGCTTCATATCTTTTAGGCGATGGCGTAGAGCGGAAACCGCCTCGCAAAGTTAAGACTCGGTAGCCTTCTTTCATGAATTGGTTGCGTGGCCGAGCTGTAAAGATATTGGTAAAGCTCGCTGCGCTCTTTGCGATTCTCGGTGGAACGGCCTTTGCAATCGCTTATTTCACAACTGATATTCCGGATCCAAATGATTATGTGAACTCCCAAGCCACCATCATCCAATATTCAAATGGTGATGAGATTGGAAGAATCGGTGCACAGAACCGAACCATCATTCCGCTAGCAAAGATTCCGCTAGAGCTCCGCCAAGCGGTTCTTGCCGCGGAAGATAAGAACTTCTACTCCCAGGGCGCTTTTAATCCAATTGCAATATTAAGAGGTGCAATAAATACGGCGTTAGGTCGCGGCCTTCAAGGTGGATCCACCATCACCCAGCAATATGCAAAAACTGCATTCTTGACTGCAGATCGAACGGTGCAACGCAAGATCCGCGAATTGATCATCGCGATAAAGCTTGAGAATCAATTGACTAAAGATGAGATCTTTGAAGATTACTTAAACACTATCTATTTCGGTCGCGGCGCGTATGGTGTTGAGACCGGCGCAAAGGTTTATTTTGGAAAGAGCGTCGACCAGCTAAACGTTGCTCAAGCTGCGGTATTAGCCTCAATTCTCCGCTCTCCCGGTTTCTATGATCCAGATTTCCGAGAAGGAAATAAGGAACGGTTAGAGAATCGTTATAAGTACACACTAAACAATATGGTTGATGAAGGTTGGCTAGAAGAGAAAGAAGCTGACCGATTGATGGAGAAGGTTCCCGCAATCCGTCCTCGACTTTCTACCGGACAACTTGCTGGAAACAAAGGTCACCTAGTTGAAGCGGTACGTAAAGAGTTAAACAACCTCGGTTTCCCAGATGAACAGCTAATGATTGGCGGACTGGTTGTTCGCACAACCCTTGAGAAAGATGCCCAGGTTGCTGCTGAAGCCGCGGTATTCCAACAAGCACCGAAAGATGCGCCGGCTGATCTACATATTGGCCTTGTCTCAATCCGCCCCGGAACTGGCGAGATAGTTGCGATGTATGGCGGACGCGATTATTTGGAGCGGCAATTAAATGATGCTACCCAGGCAATCACCCAAGCCGGCTCAACATTTAAACCATTTGCACTTATTGCCGCTTTACAACAGGGCATCTCGCTGCAAACAGTTTGGAACGGAAAGAGCCCACTTATATTTGACGACTTCATTGGTCGTCCTTATGAAGTTTCGAACTATGGAAACAAGTCCTTTGGCGATGTCTCACTTCTCGACGCCAGCGCTGATTCAGTAAACACCGTCTATGTTCCACTCGGAATCAAGGCTGGAGTGGAGCGAGTTATTGAAGCGGCTCGAAAAGCGGGAATCCCCGAAAGCGTTGTGATGTTTCCATCGCCATCTGTGGTGCTCGGAGTTTCCAGCCCGCGCGTAATTGATGTTGCTAATTCATTTGCAACATTTGCCGCTAATGGCGTGCGTGCAAAACCGCTGTTAATTAAGGAAGTTCTCGGCCCAAATAAAGGCGTTCTCTATCAATCGCGAGTAGAGACCGAACAAGTCTTTGATGAAGCAGTTATGGCCGATCTCAACTATGCACTTGCTGAAGTTGTGCGCTCTGGAACAGCGGCATCCGCGTTACGTAACTTTGGCCGCCCAGCTGCTGGAAAGACTGGAACTTCACAACAGAATGCTTCGGCATGGTTTACCGGCTACACCCCACAACTTGCGACCTCCATCGCCTTCTTTAGAGATGATGCGACCCAATCTTTAAATGGAATTGGTGGACTTACCTCAGTTACTGGTGGCAGTTTCCCAGCACGAATCTGGAACGCTTATATGAAGGTCGCACTTAAAGGACAACCAAAGTTAGATTTCCCAGCGCCATCAAACATCGGCGGAACTGAACTCGTTCCAATCCCAGATCCCATTCCAACAATCGCACCGATCGATGCCGCTAAGTGGTGTTCAACTGCTGATCTTGAGGGAGCGATGAAGGATCTCAAGGAGTTCTGTACCAAAGCATTGAAGAAGTATGTCTTTGCAACGCCTGATCCAACCCCAGCTCCATGATTCCTACCTCAATTAATAAAGGCACACGCTTCATCGTCTTATTGGCCTTACTCGCCTCAATTCTCTCTTTCGCCAAATTCCAACATTGCCGCAGCGCTGGTTGGGGCTCACCTGATGTCTATATCCATATGTGTTACTCCGACTTGTCGGCGCTCTACGGAGCGCGAGAGATAAACGTAGATCGTTGGCCCTACGAATCTGCCGAAAACTCTGTTGAGTATCCAGTAATTACTGGGCTAGTTATGTGGGCAACTGGCCAAGTCATTAGCGATGAGAACGGATATCGCGCTTACTTCGATTTAAATGTTGCGCTTTTAGCGCTGCTTTTTATCTTCTCGGCTTGGCTCTTATGGCGGATCAAACCGGAGTTTGCGCCACTTCTTGCCTTTTCGCCGGCAGTAATCGGATCGCTCTACATAAATTGGGATCTGTGGGCTGTGGCCGCGGCGCTTATCGCAATTTATCTTTTCAAGAATGAGCGCTTTGATTTATCTGCGTTAGCGCTAGGCGTTGCAATCGCAACAAAGTTCTTCCCAGTCGTTTTACTTCTTCCAGTAATTCTTTACTTCAAAACCGATATTGCAAAGATGATTCGCTACATCGCACTCACTTCTCTAGCTTGGTTTGCGATAAATCTTCCGATCGCGCTAACAAACTTCGATGGTTGGGCCCGCTTCTACAAGATGAACTTGGATCGAAGTAGCGATCTCGGCTCTATCTGGTATGCGCTACAACTTCGGGATATCACCTTTGGTAACTCGACGCTTCTCTCAATCGCCTTGGTACTTCTTGCAACCCTCGCAATTGCAAATGTCGCCAATCAATCAAAAGTCACGAGATTTGAAACTTTTGCAATTACTTCCTTTCTCACGGTTGCGGCCTTTGTAACTATTAGTAAGGTCTATTCGCCACAATATGTAATCTGGTTAACACCACTTGCACTCATCGCGCTACGTCGCAAAGATGAACGGAGTGCATTTTGGATCTGGCAAGGCGGTGAGGCGCTTTATCATTTAGCGATCTGGCAATATCTTGCGAGCTATACCGGCGCTAAATTCGGAGTTCCCGAGGGGCTTTACGCTCTGTCGATCTTTATCCGCGTGGCGACCCTCGCTTGGTTCGCTCGGAGCCTTATTCACAGCAGCCGGAGCATGGATTTCTCAATGTCAGAGGGCGGGGATAGTCTTAGCGCCCTTCATCAAAAGGCCCGTCCTATTTGATGAATCGCAGCAACCCTCCTGTCGCGGAAATGCCGTGACCGATTAGTCCAGAGGAGGTGGGGTAAAGCATGCGTCGCTATGAATTGATGGTGATCCTAGATCCCGATCTAGAAGAGCGAACAGTCGCACCAAGTCTTGAGACATACCTCAAGATCATCAAGGAATCCGGTGGTCGAGTCGACAAGCTCGATATCTGGGGCCGTCGTCGTATGGCATTTGAAATCGCGAAGAAGAGCGAAGGAATCTATGCCGTCGTTGATATGCACTGTGAGCCAGCCGCAATCAAAGAGTTGGACCGCCAACTTAATTTGAACGAAGCAGTCCTTCGTACAAAAGTTGTCCGTCCTGAATAAATCCGCCAACTAAAGAAGACACTTAAGTAGAGAGAAGACACATATGGCAGCGGGCGATACACAAATCACATTAATCGGCAATTTAACTAACGATCCGGAACTGCGCTTTACACCATCTGGTGCTGCAGTCGCAAAGTTCACGGTCGCTTCAACACCGCGTTACATGGACCGCCAAACTAATGAATGGAAGGACGGAGATACTCTCTTCCTCCAATGCCAGATTTGGCGTCAAGCAGCTGAGAATGTTGCCGAGACTCTTACTCGCGGAATGCGCGTAATTGTTTCTGGTCGTTTGAAGCAGCGTTCCTATGAGACTAAAGAGGGCGAGAAGAGAACCGTCTTCGAAGTCGAAGTAGATGAAGTTGGTCCTTCGCTACGCAACGCAACTGCGAAGGTCACAAAGACAACCCGCCAAGGCGGAAACTCTGGTGGCTTTAGCGCACCTACTGAATCTTCTGATGAACCATGGTCATCAACAGCAAGCGTCGGTGGCGGTTGGACCTCAACCACTACTGACGAACAACCACCCTTCTAAAAAACCAACCATTCCGCCTCTTTTGGCGGGCCCAGAACAAGGAGCACCACAATGGGAGCACGTTCCAACCGGAATCTGAAGCAGAAGCCGAAGGTCTCACAGGCTGCGCTGAAGAAGATTAAGAAGAAGCCTTGCTCGTTTTGCCGCGACAAGGTCACATACATTGATTACAAGGATGTAGCGACGCTACGTAAGTACATCTCCGACCGCGGCAAGATCCGCGCTCGCCGTATTACTGGCGCATGCACCCAACACCAACGCCAAGTAACTGCTGCGATCAAAAATAGTCGCGAAGTAGCTCTACTTCCTTACACATCAACCGCTCGCTAGTAGGAGAAAATCATGAAACTAATTCTTACTCGCGAAGTAGCTGGCCTTGGCCATGCTGGTGATGTTGTAAACGTCAAAGATGGTTACGCACGTAACTTCTTGATCCCCCGCGGAAATGCGATTGCATGGAGCGAGGGTGGCGAAAAGCAGATTGATGGTATTCGTCGCGCACGTCTTTCTCGCGAGATTCGCGATAAGGATCATGCAAATGAAATCAAGGCAACCCTCGAAGCCGCAACCCTTGAGGTTAAAGTAAAGACTGGTTCAACCGGTCGCCTCTTCGGTTCAGTAACCGAGAAGGATGTTGCGTTTGTTATCAAAAGCGTAACCGGACTTGATATCGATCGCCATAAGATCAAATTGATTAAGCATGTAAAGAACCTCGGAAAGCACAGCGCTAAGGTCTCGTTGCTAACCGGAGTTGCTGCGAACATCACGATAAATGTGGTTGAGCAGTAATTGAATTAATTTGATTAAGCCCGCCAACTCGGCGGGCTTTTCCATTTCCTAGCTCTTTTTAGAAATCTCAACAAATGAGATGTTGAAAAAAATTTTTATGCACAACTAAAATCGCATCTGACCTGCGTATTTGGCTTGGATTAGCTGAGTTACCCACAATTCATCCACAATCTCTACACAGGCTTAAGGCCACTTACCCACAGCATTACTTGGTTACTCCACACCCCCTCCACACGCGTAAATAGCTGGGTTAGGCGGTGTCAGTGCTGGGCAAGAAGATACGCACATGAGTCTGGCAGAGCTACCGAATTACGAGGATCGTCGCTCTGGAGTCCCAGAATTTGATCGAACTCCACCTCAAGATTTAATCGCTGAACAATCTGTTCTCGGTGGAATGTTGTTATCTAAAGATGCGATTGGCGAAGTTGTTGAAATCATTCGCCAACGCGATTTCTATCGCCCAGCACATGAACTTATCTTTGATGTAATTATCGATCTCTATGGTCGTGGCGAACCCGCCGATGCCGTCACTGTTTCCGCAGAATTAACAAAACGCGGTGAGATCGCTAAAGCTGGTGGCGCTCCGTACTTACACACTTTAATTTCGGCTGTTCCGACTGCCGCTAACGCTGGTTACTACGCACGTATCGTTAGAGAGCGCGCAATTGCGCGAAGACTTGTTGAAGCTGGAACAAAGATTGTCCAACTTGGTTATACCGCTGAAGGTGAGATTGATGATGTAGTTGACCTTGCTGAACAAGAGGTCTACCAAGTTACCGAACGTCGCGCTGGCGAAGACTTTGTCCAACTAAATGAATTGATTCCGGCCGCACTAGATCAGATCGAGAAAATGCAATCCGGTGAGATTGCCGAAGGCATTAAAACTGGATTTAAAGATTTAGATACGCTCACAAATGGTTTCCATCCTGGAAATATGATTGTTATCGCCGCTCGTCCTGCGGTTGGTAAGTCAACCCTTGGACTTGATATTGCACGTAATGCCGCGATTCATAATGGTGAGTGCTCTGTCATCTTCTCCCTTGAAATGAGCCGCTCTGAAATCACGATGCGTATGCTCTCTGCGGAAGCTCGCGTGGCTTTAAATAACATCCGCTCTGGTTCATTGAGCGATGATGAATGGTCGAAGTTAGCCCGCCGAATGGGCGAAATTAACGATGCCCCGTTCTTTATCGACGACTCCCCAAACCTTTCGATGATGGAAATCCGCGCAAAGGCCCGCCGTCTAAAACAGCGCCATGATTTGAAGTTGGTAGTCATTGATTACCTCCAACTCATGACATCGGGTAAGAAGGTGGAAAATCGCCAGCAAGAAGTCTCTGAGTTCTCGCGCCAACTAAAACTTCTCGCTAAAGAGTTAAATGTTCCGGTTGTCGCTATCTCCCAGCTAAACCGTTCTCCTGAACAGCGCGCCGATAAGAAGCCGCTGCTCTCTGACCTTCGTGAATCAGGTTCGATCGAGCAGGACGCGGATGTCGTTATATTGCTTCACCGCGATGATTTGTATGACTCCCAAAACCGTTCTGGCGAAGCTGATCTAAATGTGGCTAAGCACCGTAATGGACCCACAAAGATTATCACCGTTGCTTCGCTACTTCACTTTGCGAAGTTTGCCGATATGGCGCCTAAGTACACAACTCCACAAGAAAAGTTCGTTAAAGATAATTAAATTATCTTCTCTAGCTTTCCACTCTTGACATCATAGATAGCGCCCATCACCTCTAGCTCTTTGGGCAAAAATGGAAATGACCTTATTCTCAATACATCTGTCTCTAGCGCAGCTTTCTGATCGGTCACGGTACGAATCTCAATAGACCGAGTATCAATTCCAGAACTCTTACGGATTGCCTCATGAACCTGCTCTTCCGTGCCGCTAGCCATACGGCAATCAGTGTGAGGCATTACTAGGACTCTTGAAACATTTAGTAAATACGTTGCTAGAACTAGAGTTCTTAAGACGTCTTCGGTAATGCGAGCGCCAGCATTTCTAAGAATCTTGGCATCGCCAGGCTTCATGCCGACTACTCGAAGCGGATCAATCCGTGAATCCATACAGGTGACAATGGCGAGGCCTTCGGCTGCGCGACCAGTTAAATCACTTGATTTAAAGGCTTTTGCGAACTCAGCATTAGCCGCGAGGATCTCATCGAAACTCAATGGGCACCTGCCTTACTTCTAGCTCGGTCTGCGATTGAAATTCCAATAATCACAACCAAGCATCCAATGAGCTGGATAGTAGTCAGACTTTCATTCAACCACCACCAGGCAAAGATCCCGGCGAGAACCGGCTCAATCATTCCAAAGATACTTGCCGTTGAGGCGCTCATTAGTTTCAGACCACTAATGACAAAGAGGTAAGGCGCAATCGTTCCCATTAGAACAATCCATAAAACTAACGCCCAACCAGGTAGTGAATATTCTTCAAACCTACCTAAAAGGTTCATCTCATTACTTAGCGCATCGACAGGGAAATTCCCGATTGGAAGTGCGAAAAAGAGAAGAAGAGAGGCAACTCCAAATCCCCACGTAGCTATTGCGCCACTGGTTTTAGTTTTTCCAAGGAGATCGGCGATTAGGAAATAGCCGGCAAGTGCAAAGGCATCGAGAAATGCTGCGATGAGACCAATTTGATCTATGGAGAGCCCGCTCCAAATCTGGGTAATCATCAACAATCCAGTAAAGGCAAGTGTGATGGCATACCAGAGCCCCCTTGGAACATGCTTCTTTAGAACAAAGCGGAGGAAGAGCAAGATCCAAATAGGTGCAGTGAATTCGATAAGAAGAGCGATTCCTACATACATCCGCTCAATAGCAACGAAGTAGAAAGCTTGAACTAGCGTCACTCCAACAACTCCAAATAGAAGTAACCAAGGCAACTCTTGTTTAGTTGGATTTAGTTCGTTGCGACGGAAGATGACGTAAAAAGAGAAGAGGATTAAGAATGCGCCGCCGGTTCTAATCTGAGTGAGGCGCCAAGCCGAGACCTCATCAAGGAGTACGATTTTCGAGATGATTCCGTTGAAGGCGAAGAGAAAAGCCCCTAAAAATAGGTAAATCTCACCCCGGAGTCGCGTTAGCACTCGGGAACAATACAAGAAGGAAGTTACATGCATGTAAGGTTGCTATGTGTTGCGCAACAGAGAGCAAGTGGCTCTGATCGTTCCTTGTTACAACGAAGGGCATCGCTTCAATATCGAGCACTGGAAAGCGTTGCTGGATATAACCCAAGCAATTTTCATATTTGTAGATGATGGTTCAAACGATAACACGCTTGAATTCTTGGAAGAATTAAATTCATACAACTCAAAATTGGTTAGAGTTCTTAAGCTGGGAAATAACAAAGGTAAAGCTGAAGCTACCCGCTTTGGGCTTCAAGTTGCTTTGGAAAACTACACGGGAATCGAATTAGTCGGATATCTAGACGCAGATACTTCTATAGAGGTGAATGATGTGAATAGAATTATCAGAATTGCTCAAGATTTGAATTTCGATGTGGTAATGGGTTCTAGGGTAAAACTTCTTGGCAGGAGAATACATAGGAATCCTGTAAGACACGTAATTGGTCGCTTTGTAGTAACAACTTTGTCCTTTGGGGTTAGTCATTTTCCTTATGATTCACAGTGTGGGATAAAGGTGTTTCGTGCCACGGAGGATTTTAAGAGAATTTTGTTTGAGCCCTTTAGGACTCGCTGGTTCGTCGATTTAGAGATAATGACTAGCCTTGGGAAATTATCGGACCTCAAAATTTGGGAGGAGCCTTTGTACAAATGGGTTGAATCTGGTGGATCAAGAATTCGATTCCATCACTCCTTTAGAATTATTAGAGAGATAGTTTATATAAAGAGGGTTATCAATAAAAAATGGATTTGAAAGAGAGCGGCTTAGTAGAACCACATACACACTGGTACTATGTTTCAAAAGCGTCTGCAATTAAGGCTGATGTGGGAAAACTTGCAAGTCGTCCGCTGAGGATTATTGATATTGGTGCCGGCAGCGGGTATTTTGCATCAATGTTGCTAAAGGAATTGGGCGGGGTTGCTAATTGTGTTGACACCGAGTATGTGTACGATTATACAAAAGGACTTATAGAATTCACAAAGAGCCCGGTGATGAAGGATGCCAACACCTTTCTTTTTATCGACGTTTTAGAGCACGTTAGTGAACCGATAGAGCTTCTAAGGAAACATCTGGAATATGCAAAGACTGGAGACATAATTGTTATTTCAGTACCTGCCTTCAAGTCTTTGTGGAGCTCTCATGACGAGTTCCTGGGCCACGTCGACCGATACCAAGTCAGAGATATACTTTCTTGGCTAAGCAAACTAAACAAAAAATTCGAAATCATAAAGAAACACTATTTGTTTTCACTAATTTTTCCAGCTGTGTTCGTTATCCGTCAACTACCAAGGGGCAAGAAAAGCGATTTACGACCACACAGTAAGTTGGTCAATCTTTTCCTGAAAAACATTTCAATTATCGACAACACGATTATTAGAAGTAAATTTTTTGGGCTAAGTGCTTATGTGGTTGCTCGCATAAAGTAGTTCTAGAAGGCGGCTTCTGAAACTCCCATGATTTCGCCATCTTCACGCTCAACGATTGCGCGAGAAGCGCTAATTAATGGCAAGAAGTTATGGACGAAGTAACGAGAAGCAGCAATCTTTCCTTCGAAGAAATCTGTATCTTTTCCGGTCGCTGAACCAATCTTGCTTGCGGCGATATCAGATTGGCGAAGAAGCAACCAGGAGATGATGATGTCGCCAACTGACATCAATAAGCGAGTGGTGTTAAGGCCACACTTGTAGATCTCGTCTGGCTTCTCTTGGCTAGCTAAAGCGTGAGTTACAAGTTGACCAATGATTGCCTGAAGATCTTCGAGCGCTTTTGCCAATTCAGCTTTTTCAGTTGCGTTGTTGCCACCAGAAGCTGCAAATGCACCGATCTCTTTCGAGAGTTTAGTTAGCGCGCGACCATTGTCTTTAATAATCTTGCGGAAGAAGAAATCAAGACCTTGGATAGCTGTGGTGCCTTCATACAAAGTATCGATTTTGGCATCACGGACGTATTGCTCAAGTGGCCAATCCATGGTGAAGCCGGAACCGCCAAATGTTTGGAGCGATTCAGTTCCAAGCAGCGTCCAAGCTCTTTCTGATCCATAACCCTTAACAATGGGAAGCAAGAGATCATTTAGATGCTCTAAAGCCGAGATCTCATCTTCTGACTTACCTTCAGCACGGGCGAGTGCAACGGCATCTTGAACTGATGCGGTGTAAAGAACTAGCGCGCGCATTCCTTCGGCGTATGACTTCTGGGTCATAAGTGAGCGGCGTACATCTGGATGCTTAATGATGGTTACGCGCGGGCTCGCTTTGTTGGCCATATCTTTCATATCGCCACCTTGGACGCGAGTCTTCGCGTAAGCGAGGGCCTGTTGGTAGCCCGCTGAAAGCGTTGAAATTGCCTTAGTTCCGACCATCATGCGAGCAAATTCGATGATCTTGAACATCTGGGCGATTCCGTCATGAACTTCACCTAAGAGGTAACCAACGGCTGGTTCTTTCTCGCCGAGGTTCATCTCACAAGTAGCTGAGATATTTAGACCCATTTTGTTTTCGACATTTGTTACGTAAACGCCATTTCGCTTTCCGAGTGCACCAGTTTCAAGATCAAACATGAATTTCGGAATTAAGAAGAGCGAGAGCCCCTTAGTTCCTGGGCCATGCCCTTCTGGGCGGGCAAGTACGAAGTGAATTATGTTCTCGTAAATATCGCCATCACCTGAGGTGATGAATCTCTTTGTGCCGGTGATATGCCAAGTTCCATCAGCCTGCTTAACAGCCTTACTTCTTCCAGCGCCGACATCTGAACCAGCATCTGGTTCGGTCAACATCATCGTTGCACCCCAAGCGCGATCAACCATGTGTTTTGCAATCTTCTTCTGGTAATCAGTTCCGAGAGTGTATGCAACATGCGAGAAAGAAAATCCGGAGGCGTAGATATGAACCGCAGGATTTGAACCAAGAACCATTTCAGCAATTGCCCAACGAACTGATGGCGGGATTGCAGTTCCACCTAATTCGACTGGAACATCGATCTTGCCCCAATCGCCATCAACATATGCTTTATAGGATTTCTTAAAACTTTCGGGCAGCTTCACATCTCCAGTTGCTTTATTGAAATCAGTTCCAATTCGATCACCATCAATGAAGGAAGCAGCAAGATCGTTTTCACAGAGTCGTTTTACTTCTTCCAACATTCCCATCGCAGTCTCCCGATCGAGATCTGCGTAGAGAGATTTACCTAAGATGGTGTCGCGCTCTAGAAGATCAAAGAGACAGAACTCGATATCGCGGAGATTTGCTATGTAATGGCCCATTGGCCAAGGATGCTACCCGCGAGTAACTTACGCAAGAGAAAGCACCGAGCGGGCGACGGGAATCGAACCCGCGCTGTCAGCTTGGGAAGCTGACGTGATGCCATTTCACTACGCCCGCGAACGATTTTGCTCTGGGAACGGCGACGTAAAAGCAAAGACAACTTCGCCTAACCCCAGCCCAAAATCTACGAGGGCATATTAGAACCCCGAGAGTAACTAGCGGTAGGGTCGTCAACCATGCTGCTAAGCGATCGCGATATTGCCGCTGAGATAAAGAGCGGCCGGGTGAAGGTTGAGCCTTTCGACCCGAAGATGATCCAGCCTTCAAGCGTTGACGTCCGCCTTGATCGATTCTTCAGGGTTTTTGAGAATCACAGGTACGAAGTTATTGATCCTTCGATTGAGCAATCTGAACTCACTCGCGAGGTAGCGGTTGCGCCAGATGATTTCTTTATCCTCCATCCTGGCGAGTTTGTACTCGCATCGACTTATGAAGTCATCACACTTCCTGACGATATTGCCGGGCGCTTAGAGGGGAAGTCATCGCTAGGTCGACTTGGGCTACTTACTCATTCGACTGCGGGCTTTATTGATCCTGGCTTTAGCGGACATATCACTTTGGAGCTCTCAAATGTCGCAAATCTTCCGGTCAAGCTCTATCCCGGGATGAAGATCGGACAACTCTGTCTCATCAAACTCTCATCTTCGGCAGAGCATCCTTACGGTTCGGCTCTATACGGTTCGCGCTACCAAGGCCAGCGTGGACCAACACCAAGCAAGTCTTGGTTGAATTTCCATAAGACTGAAATTAAGTAGATTAGGGATATGGACGCCTCACTTTTAATCATCATCGCAGTAGGACTCTTCGTTGTCTTCGCCATCATTCAATACAACAAATTAGTTAGATTGAATGTTCAAGTTGATGAAGCATTCGCACAAATCGAAGTGCAACTCAAGCGACGTGCGGATTTAATTCCGAATCTGGTTGAAACGGTAAAAGGTTATGCATCTCATGAGCGTGAAGCGCTAGAGAAAGTAGTCCAAGCTCGCGCTGCATCAACAACTGCCTCAACGCTTCCTGCTGTGGCTGCCGCTGACGGAATGCTCACCAATGCGCTCCGTGGCTTGTTAGCAGTAGCCGAGGCTTACCCAGATTTAAAGGCATCGACAAACTTTTTACAACTTCAAGAAGAGTTATCAACTACCGAGAATAAAGTTTCATTCTCGCGCCAGTTCTATAACGACTCAGTCCGTACTTTAAATGTTTCAGTCAAGACGATCCCAACAAGCTTCTTTGTTGGGCTAGCGAAAGTTGGCGAGCGCGAGTTTTACGAGGTCGAAGATCCGACTATTCGTAACGCTCCTAACGTTAAGTTCTAGCGATGGCTAACTTCCGCGCCTTAGAGAGCGCTAATCGCCGTAAGACATTTTTCTTGCTCTTTTTCATGGGCGTACTTGTCTGGTTCATTTCCTATATTGCAATCTCTGCTTTCGGCGGAAGTGGTGCTGGGGTCATCCCACTTGCAGTTTTGATTTCACTTATCTCGGTCTGGGGTTCTTACTTCGCTTCAGACAAATTAGTTCTAAAGATGACGCGCGCCCATTTGATTCAAGAGGCGGATAACCCAAAACTCTTCAACCTAGTCCATGAAGTCTGTATTGCATCCGGACTTCCGATGCCGAAAGTTGCGATCGTTGATGATCCAGCGCCAAATGCATTTGCAACTGGGCGAGATCCCGATCATGCGCTAATTGCTTTTACAACTGGGCTATTGGGTGCGATGGATAGAGATGAACTACAGGGCGTAGTTGCTCATGAGATGGCTCATGTTGCGAATCGAGACACTTTAGTTTCCGCAGTTGCTGCGACGACTGCGGGCATAGTCGCTCTGGTCTCAGATATTTTGATGCGGATGCTCTGGTTTGGTGGCGGTAGAAGTCGAGATCATCACGGAAATCAGATGCCAATCTTCCTTGCGATCATTCCGTTAATTCTTGCTCCGATTGCCGCGACCATGCTTAAAGCAGCCGTTTCTCGTAAGCGAGAATCATTGGCTGATGCGACCGCAGTATCATTTACGCGAAATCCAGCTGGTTTACGCGCTGCTTTAGAGGTATTAGCAAGAGATAACACCGTGGTCGAGGCCCGCTCAAGTGCGGTTGCGCATCTTTATATTGAATCGCCCCTTGATGCTTCAGCGGCTTCAAAGTTATTTGCGACCCATCCACCGATCCAAGAACGAATCGAAACGCTTCGTAAGATGGAAGCTAATCCAAACATCAGCTAGTTACTAGCCGTACCCCATTAATAACAATAATCGCAATTGCAACCGCTATTCCAAGTGGACGTCTTGGAACAATCGAAACCAATTTAGCTGCAAATGGCGCCATGATCATTCCACCAAGTGCAAGTCCTCCAACAACGCTCCAATCCAAATTTATTCGGTTGATGTTCACAAGGAAGCCAACGCTGGCGCATACGGCGACGATGAATTCAGAGGCGCTAACTGTGCCAATTATTTTCCGTGGTTCGTGTTCAGTTGTGGCAAGAAGCGTTGGAGTCACAACCGGTCCCCAACCACCACCACCTGATGCATCAACAAATCCACCGGTTGCACCTAGAAATGTTAAGTAACGAGGATTATTTAGCTCCGCCATATTTGGCTTGATATTTGTCTGGAATACATTCCGATAAAGAAGAACTAAACCAAGCAAGAGAAGGATTGTTGAGATGAAAATTGTTCCACCAGAGAGATCAATTGAGGATAGGAATGTTGCACCAGCAAAAGCTCCGATACCGCCAGGAATAGCTAATCTCTTTAATATGGTGAAGTCGATATTTTCGCGATGCCAATGCGAGACTCCCGATGCAAGTGTCGTTCCAATTTCAGCAGCGTGGACCGCGGCGGAGGCTACGGCTGCGGAGGTACCGAGAGTTAAGAGAAGTGTGGAACTAGTAATTCCAAAGCCCATTCCAAGTGCGCCATCGATTAGTTGGGCGATTGACCCAGCGAGGGCGAAAAAGAGCCAATTCATAGGACTTTATTGATTAGTTTCTCGACATTAGATGCGATTTCATCAGTTCCATCGAGAACCAATTCTGCCTCAGTCGGAGGTTCATAATCTTGACCGACTCCGGTGAGATTTGGAAGCGAGCCATCTCTGGCCTTTTTGTAGAGCCCTTTTGGATCTCGTTGCGCACAGATTTCTGCGGGGGTCTTCACCCAGACTTCAATGAATTCACCATCATCGAATAATTCACGAGCATAGTCGCGATCGACTTTAAATGGACTAACAAGAGCAACTATTACAATGAGGCCGGCATCGACCATTAACTTCCCAACTTCAGCGACGCGTCTTACATTTTCAGCGCGATCTTCTTTTGTAAAACCTAAGTCTTTATTTAAACCGAGGCGCAAATTGTCGCCATCGAGAATGTAACTATGGATTCCGGAAGCAAATAGCTGTGTTTCAAGGGCGTTAGCGATTGTGGATTTTCCTGATCCAGATAAGCCGGTTAACCAGATCAATTTAGCTCGTTGTCCTTTCTGGGTCGAACGAGCTTTCTTATCTACCTCGTAAGAGTGTTTAGTTATGTTTGTTGCCCGTCGCAGTGCGTGGACAACCATTCCGGCGCCGACCGTATTTAGGGTTACTCGATCTACTAGAACAAAGTTTCCAGAATTTCGATTCTCGCCATATTTGGTGAGTGGAATTGGAGAATCGGTAGCAACTTCCACCATTCCAATCTCATTCATCGCAAGAGTTCGGGCTGATTCGTGATCACCATCGTTGATATTTAAGCGATGGCGGATTGCAGTAACCGTGGCTGGCACCATGGTTGAGCCATTTATTAGGTAGTAAGAGCGGCTATGAATTAATTCTTCTTCACCTAGCCAGAAGAGATGAGCCGAGAAGCGATCGGCGGGTTGGGTGTAATCGCCAGCTTTCTCAATGAAGTCACCACGAGTCGCATCTATATCTGGCTCAAGAACCATAGTTACCGCTCGCCCAGCTTCAACTTCTTGGAGGTCGCCATCGAAGGTAACGAGGCGAGAAACCTTTGCCTTTCGCTCACTTGGAAGTACTACTACCTCATCACCAATAGCAAACCCGCCTTGCGAGACAGTGCCCGAGACTCCACGGAAGTTATCTGCTCGTGAGATTAATTGGACCCCAAGTCTTGAGTGTCTAGAAGCGTTGGTTCGCTCGCGCCAATTCTGAATTTCATCAAGTAGGGAGGGGCCGGAGTACCAACTAGTGCGATCTGTTTTGTAGACAACATTGTCGCCTTCTAGTGCACTTACCGGTACATAAATTATTTCTTTGATTCCTAACCTATCTACAGTCGGCTTCAATTCTTGAATCAATTTGTCATAAACATTCTTATCAAAGTTCATCGCATCTAATTTATTGATTACAACAATAATCTTCTCAACTCCCATAAGAGAGCAAATAGTTAGGTGCCTAAGCGTTTGTGGTCGAATTCCCCTAGAGGCATCTACGAGAACGAGTGAGATATCGGCGCGCGAAGCAGCGACTGCCATGTTTCGCGTGTACTGCTCATGTCCTGGCGCATCAGCAATAATCAAACGCCTTCCATCAAGAAGTGACATTGATCGATATGCAACATCTATCGTGATGCCTTGTTCCCGCTCAGCTTCAAGTCCATCAGTTAAAAGACTGAAGTCGATATCTCCAGCCGGGATTATTGAACCTGCTCTCCTGGTGCTGCGCGCTGCGGCAACCGTGTCATGTGGAACCGAATCAGTTTCAACTAGAAGTCGACCAATCAACGTGCTCTTTCCGTCATCAACGCTTCCGCATGTAAGGAGTCGAACTATGGGGCGAGCTTCCATTAGAAGTACCCCTCTTTCTTTTTCTTCTCCATCGAATCTTCTTTATCGCCATCAATTAGGCGGGTAGCTCGTTCACTCAACTTAACTTCCATTACCTCTTCAAAGACCTCTTCAAGAGTTGTGGCGCTTGACTCAACGCCAGCGGTAAGTGGATAACAGCCCAGCGTGCGGAATCGGATCCGGCGCATTTCTGGGGTCTCGCCATCGCGAAGAGGGTATCGCTCATCATCAATCATGATGATCTGTTCACCACGCCAGACAATCGGGCGCTCTTTTGCAAAATAAAGTGGATTAACGGGGATCTTTTCGAGCATTATGTAATTCCAGATATCTAACTCAGTCCAATCAGAAATCGGGAAGACGCGCATGGTTTGATCAGGTCTAATGCGGGGGTTATAGGTGCGCCATAACTCAGGGCGTTGTTGGCGCGGATCCCAACGATGTCCAGATTCGCGGACGCTAAAGATTCGCTCTTTGGCCCGGCTTCGCTCTTCATCGCGACGAGAACCGCCAATTGCAGCATCAAAACCATATTTATCTAACGCTTGACGTAGGGCGACCGTCTTCATTATTCGGGTGTATTCACTCGTTCCGGTTGAAAATGGACTTACACCATCTCTAATTCCTTCTTCATTTGTATGAACTAAGAGCTTTGCGCCGTACTTGCCTGCCATCTCATCGCGGAATGAAATCATCTCTCGGAATTTCCATTTGGTATCGATGTGAAGCATCGGGAATGGAATATTCGCCGGATAGAAAGCCTTGCGCGCTAGATGAAGTAAAACGGAAGAATCTTTTCCAATTGAATAAAGCAGCACTGGATTCTTGAATGCCGCAGCGGTCTCGCGAAGAATCTCAATTGATTCATTTTCGAGAGCGCGGAGAATTTCTGGACTGCTACGCACCTCGAAATCCTACAAGTCTTGAATTGGGAAGAAGAGTTTGAAGGTAGCGCCGTGTCCAAGTTCTGATGTGACGCTCACCGTACCGCCATGAGCACGCATAACAGCATCAACAATTGATAGACCAAGCCCAGTTCCCTCACCGCCATTTCTCACTCTTGATGGATCGGCTCGGTAAAACCGCTCGAAAATACGCGCTTGATCCTCTTTTGAAAGCCCGGGGCCGTTATCACTTACTTCAATTACTACGCCTTGTTCTTCTTCCGCTAACTTAAGTTTTATCTGGGTTCCGGCCGGTGTATGGGTTCGAGCATTAGCTAGCAAATTTGCAACGACTTGATGGACGCGCATCGAGTCGCCAAGTACGAATACATCATCGGTAGGTAAATAGACGTCAATTGGATGATTTGGCCCTGCGACCTTAGCTGAAGCAACAGCTTCATTTATAAGGGTTTTTAGATCAATTGGGCTTCGCTCCATCTCACGAGATTGATCGAGGCGAGCAAGTAGTAATAAATCCTCAACAAGAGTCGACATACGAATCGATTCTTCTTCGATTCTGCGCACCAACTCCTCGGTCTCTTCTTCACCTTTGATTGCTCCTTGACGATGGAGTTCAGCAAAGCCACGGATTGCGGTTAGTGGAGTTCTTAATTCATGTGAGGCATCTGCCACAAAGCGACGTAATTTATCTTCACTTGCTTTGCGGAGTTCAAAGGATTCCTGAATTCGGGAGAGCATCTGATTTAACGCCCAAGTAAGTTTTCCAACTTCAGTATCGCCGCGAGCTTCTGGAAGACGAGCGGAGTAATCACCTTTAGCAAAAGCTTCAGCTGTCTCCTCAACTTGAGTTAGCGGTTTTAAGGAGATACCGATAATTCGGCGAGCGATAAAAGCTAAGAAGAATAAAACTACTAGTCCAACTGCAAAAAATAAGAAACGAAGTTGGTTGATTGATTTCTCTACCCCATCAAGTGAGACGGCCGTAATAACGCTGCCGATTTCGCCAGGAAGGATTCGAGCGAGCACTCGATACTCGGAACGATTACGGTCATTACTTTCGATTGTGAAAGGTGCGTCGCCTTTTATTCTTAGTTCCGCAACGGTAAGCCCGCTGATCACATTCTGTACTTGTTGTGGACTTTGGGCGCCGCCAAGTGTTCCCATCACAACACCATCTCGATCAAGCAGACTTACGCTTATTTCTGATGGAATTTCACGAATTGGCGCAAAGGGCTGAAAGAGTGGTTCATCTTCGTTGTTAGTTTCAGTCCGCTCGCTAGTAATTCCGGCGCGATCGAGGCGGATACCTGAGGTAGTTGAGATCGCTTCTAGTTGCGCATCAACTTGGGCGATTAGAAATGTGCGAAAGGCATTTTGGGCCGCAAAGTCAGAGCCAGTAATTCCAAGTGCGCCGAGGATTACAACGCCGAGAACCAAGCGATTCTTCAAGCTCCATTGCCCGGGGGCAGGCTTGAACTTTCGCAGTGGTTGATTCACAGCGAAAGATTACTTCGCGGGCAACCGGAGGCGATAGCCCACGCCACGCACTGTGTGAATAAGCGCAGGAGAGTAGGTATCAACTTTTTTGCGGAGGTAGGAGATATAGGTTTCAACGATTCCCGCATCACCACGGAAGTCGTATTGCCAGACATGATCAAGAATTTGAGACTTTGAAACGACGCGATTTGCATTGATCATGAGATAACGGAGCAAGGTAAATTCGGTAGGAGATAGATCAATCACATTTCCAGCTCGACGAACTTCATGTGTTGCTTCATTTAATTCAAGATCTGCACAACGAATTGTCTCTTCATCAATCGGCGAGAGAACAACTCCAGTGCGACGAAGCAGCGCACGCAATCTTGCAACTAACTCTTCTAAACTAAATGGCTTTGTTACATAATCATCGCCACCAAGTGTTAGCCCTTTGATCTTGTCATCAGTTGAATCTTTAGCGGTTAAGAAAAGAACTCCAACTTCTTGACCGCTCTCACGGAGTTGGCGGCAGACTTCGAAACCATCAAGATCGGGGAGCATTACATCGAGAATTAGCGCGTGTGGTTTTAACTCTTCAGCAACTCGTAACGCTTCAGCGCCAGTAGCAGCGGTGCGGACATCAAAGCCAACGAATCGGAGGCTTGTGGTGATTAGTTCGCTAATGCTCTTCTCATCATCGACGACAAGAACGCGCTGTGTTGCAACTTCGCTCTCAGGGGTCATGGTGGGCTCTCTATCTAGGGTGGCGGTGGGTTTCATGTGCCGGATGATTACCGCTTAACTTTAGAACTTCCTGAGAAGTGGCTGGGGCGTCCTACCGAATTAGAGATACACAGGGGTGGATAAAGCTGTGGAGAATTACAGGCGTGTAATTAGTTTTTAGCGCCAGCGGGTAGCGAGCGAGAAGCCGACTCCGATAAATGCGAAGCCAACGACCATGTTCCAGGCGCCGATATCAGGAATCGGATACGCGGTCTGGGAGATATAGAAGGTCACGATCCAAGCGAGGCCAATAAGGAAAGAGCCGAGCATGACCGGCACGAGCCAGCGAGGGCTCTCCATCTCCAGCGGATTTTCGACCACGAGGTCTTTCTGGGGGCGGTTATCTTTCTTCTTCTTACGGATCCGCG